>Ga0214543_1001888_pt1 | contig 41184 bp, 18 predicted proteins | sample CNSS2metaG_FD_160094 | JGI IMG/M metagenome (GOLD analysis project Ga0214543, IMG submission 160094) | Root nodule microbial communities from cowpea collected in UCLA plant growth center, Los Angeles, California, USA - CNSS2 | ecosystem: Host-associated > Plants > Roots > Nodule | place: USA...
GTTTTGATAAAAACCTTTGCTTTTGAATCAATTGAAATAGTATGGTTTGATGCTTAATGTATGGAGCATTTATACTATGACAAGATATAGAGAGAAAGAGATAAAGCACACCGAATTTTTATACTGGTTCGATTCTTAAGAATCTACATCCAGTTCATCTAGCAAACCACAGCTAGAGATATTCACTATATCATAAGAATTTCAAGATTTACAAATACACTTGATAAATCTAAATTCTAAGATAAAGGAACACACACGCAAGGCATCCACACACTTGCACAACCACACAACAGCAAGGCTATCACACACACTTGCTTTAACCAGAAAATAGTAAATCAGAGAGTTTCAAACTATATTTAGAACACAAGAACACAGCCTAAAGATTAGATTGAGTACACCTTTTCCAAGTCTGAATTTTCTTCTTCTTGCCAAGCCAAATTTGATGTGTCTTGATGAAATTCTCAAGAAGATCTTCCAAGATAGCTCCAAGAACTTGTTCCACACTTTTCTTTCTTTCTTTTGTTTGCACAACTTGTTTTTAACAGCAGGTGCAGAGTCCGTTTTATAAAACCAGTTGCTGTCAGCACGAGTCTAGTCGACTACATTAGTTGGCTAGTCGACTATCGGGGCAATAGATTAACAGATTCAGGATTTTACACACATAGTCGACTACATTAGTTGGCTAGTCGACTATCGGGGCAGCAGATTAACAGATTCAGAATTTTATACACATGTCATGTTAACCATTGTCATGCTATGTCATGTTAACCATTGTCATGCTATTATGGACATCATCAAAAACATTTCAAATACATTTAATCAACAACAATTAACACTTAGATTTTAGCTTATCTATCAACATGAGTAGCTGATTTCTCAAAATGTGTGAGGTTGAATGTAGTTGAACTTAATTTCTCTTTATTTGATTCCTCATCTAAATGCTTATATATATATATATATATATATATATATATATATATATATATATATAAAAGAGTACTTACAAATAAATAAAACATAATAAGTATTAATTAAGTAAAAATGAAATACAGTAAAATAAAGAGAGATGAAATCCAATCTCACCACGTATTCTTTCTAGTATTTTTTTCACACGATATTCTAATTGCATGTTCAGTAAAACTCATTATTGTTTTATCAAAAGCTAGATAGTGAAAAATCTTGATAAGTACCTGTTGATATAACACTTAATTTATACTTAAACATACCAATGCACTTGCTAGAAATGATTATTAAGAAGAGTCATCACTATACTAAGACTCCATATAATTATGTATAAGAGATCTTAAACGGTCATCCCTAAATCCTAGCATAGAACAAATTTTAATAAATTTTTACAGAGATATGACAACATATAATTATGGCCAACCTTAAACTTTAGTATAGAACAAATATAAATAAAAAAAAGTGAACAAGACAACATATAATTATGCATATGAGATCCTAAGTAGTCAACCTTAAACTATAATATAAAACAGATTTTAATAAACTTTTAAACGTATTTTATCCTAAACAATTTATTTATCGTTTTTCAAATGTCACCAATAAACAGAGCCATTGTTTTAGAAAGCTGCAAGCAGGCAACAGCTAGAAAACAAAACCTGTAGCCTTAATGAAAGCAACATCGGGAAGAGTGAGAATCTACTCCAGCTAGTCCAGTACGAATTTCTCCATGACAGTTATCTGTTCATGATCATGAAAAGCAGACACAATAATTGCCTTCAAGAAAAGTTCATCCCAAGCACCACATAAATTCTTTACACAGATAACACCAAGACACACGTTTTCCTCTTCGGTGCACAGGTTGTGTGCATGTGGCTCAGCAATATGCACACACCAATAAATTGAAGGCAGTTGCAGGGAGATCGTTACGAGGAATACAATTATCCTGTAATGGAGTTGCACCTTGACCGAAAGTATTAGGATCGAGGCGTTTATCATAGTCAAAATTTTTTAAAGTTTTTAATTAAGATATAACTTTTTTTTTATGTAAGAGCGTAACAGTTTAAGTGTCACAGAACAATTAATATCACATGCAACAATAACTTTTAATCTACTAATAAGCGTTCAGTCTTAGACTTGTAAATTGAAATTTAAACCTATTTATATACTATAAATTTGTCATATTTTTAATAGATATGAAACTTCTAAGGATGATACTAACCCTAATTTATATTGAATGAGCTTCATATTTCGATCTTCTATTCTATCTGCATATACAAAGAAGCAAAATTAAAGCAAACATGACAGTATAACGAGGATCCGCGAAAAGTGTGAGTAGTAGCAGTATTAGTCAAAGGCCGTAATCATAAAGAACCAAGAAAAAACATTGGAAAAGCATAGAGCATGATGATCATAGTGACAAATTAGAATAAGGACAAACATTTAATAGCTTATTAGGCGGTTCGAATAATAAGCAGACCAATAAGGTGCTGCTAGCTGTACATTTCCACAGAATGCTGAATGATGGAGATGAGATTGTTGCTCAAAATCTAACATAATGAATTCATAAGGCATCTTAAGAGGGCCAAGCCAACTCCACTCTACAACAGCCATATACTAGAATTTGAATTCTTTTTTAGATTTTGCTGTACTGTTTATCAGTTGTGTCTTCAAAATACTTCCATGGATACTAATTGTGATATTTTAAAGTATTGACATAACATTTTTTTTTCCAAAAAGTATATATGTATATGACTTTACATAAAGCAAAAGGAACGTAGAAAGTGTGCTTCCCTGTGCAGCAACATGCCAAGGTTACCCAAAAGAAAATGTCTTAAAATAATGTGAAGAGTTAACAGAAGGTGTCTCACATGAAATGATACATATATGTGATGAGGGTAATGGTAGCGCAGACCAAGGTAATCACAACAATCCCAGATGAAGGGCTTTTTCATTAAAGGCTCCAACTGTTTGTCTCAAAATTTCAAAAGTTGTTTTGTTCCTATACTTTACCATCTCTGCGTCTCACTTTTACACGTGGGAAAGGAAAACGCTCAAACTCTTAAATTCAAAAGTTAAACAATTTTTTTAGCCTAAGTTGGGTCCAGTGAGATAAACACTCACAAATTATTCCAATTTTGTTGAATTGTTATTGGTTCGTCTTTCACCTAATGCATTTGTTGTCAAGATGGAGATGGATTAGTTGCTTTAGTACCTAAAGTGTCACGCCTGGTTTTTCTTCGTTGACCATGAGAGGGCCATTAACAACATAATTTTTTTTTTTTTTTACATTTTCTTGTTCTTTAATGAAATTAAATTTGTAACGTAGCACCAAATATATTACTATCATACTAGTATACTAGTAGCATAACTTTACTTAAACTATGATTTATTTTATAAACAAAAATAAATATATTAAATAAGGACAATTGAATTATTCCAACTCATAAATAGAGTAATATATACAAAAAAGAAAAAATAAAAGACAATAATATAACTTCTCTCTGTATGAAGCTGTAAAAACCACCATTGTCATGGCATTAAATTCTAAAATTTTCATCGTAGTTCATATTCCATATCAATTCCATATATTTGTGTATTCGAATCAAACATAATCTTAATTCTTTTCATCATAAACTTTATGATCTGCGATGGAATATAACAAAATTATAAAATAGATATAACAATTTTAGGATTCACAAATCTTGAAAAGTAATATACATAATAAAAAATCAAATATAACAAATTTATCTAATCATTTAGCGGTTGCTCTCATTCCATCACCACCTCTTGGTACCAACTACAATTATAGCATAGCATACAATACAATAAACATAAAGGTAAACTAATGAATAGGCAAACATCACATATTACCATGTACATATTGAGATTATGTATATGAATTCAAATGAAATCACATTCAAGTATGCATCATGTCATGACTATGACTAAACATGAAGTATATGAATATAAATGAACTCACATTCAAATATTCATCATGATTATGACTAAACATGAAATATATGAATGCAAATGAACTCACATTCCGTAAAATATTAGGTCATGACTAAATATATGACTTAAAAGGCTTTTAAAATTTTGATAAACAATTTCACCAGAAATTAACATTTGTCCTAGACCCACTATATCTTAGTTGACATATGCTTTTAATGTCAAGAGAACTCAAAATATGTTAGAGATCCGTATTGACTAATATTATATTATTATGATTGAAAGACTATCTCAATTTCACCTACTATTAGGTTCCAAATTTATAAACATGTCTAATTCATTCTATAATTGATGTTAAAATAGTATTAAGTCCCATAAAATTTATTTTAAAACTATAAAGTTATACGGGATAAAAGTGAGAAAAAATATAAAAGATATATATAGAAAGAAAAATAGAGATATAAGACAATAAAAAATACAAAGAATTAAAAAAAAAATAGAACTTCATATTTTATAATTTTAGGCAGTTAAAATATTTTTATTGTTTCTAAGTTTTTTTTTTAATTTCATTCGAATAATATATTTCCCTAAAAAAATGTGAGTTACTATCCCATAATCTTCTTCATATGTAAAAAAAAAAAAATCATATTAATAATTACTTGTTATTAATTAATCATATAAATATCTACACTGACAATACATATATAGTCATTAAATTCATACAAATTAAGATATTGCTTAGTTATTTTAAATAATTTTATGATCCAACAGAAATATCAAATATGTAAAAAGCCAAAATATTGGATAAACTTATTATGTATAGAATAAAAGGTCGAAATAGACGTGAAAAAAAATACATTAAAGTCATGCGTGACATTATTAAAGTGTGGCATGGCAATAACAGGTTATTGGTAAAATAAGGGTTAATTATATTTTTTATTGGTTTCTCAATTTTTACTTAAAATTGGAATTAGTTCTTACTTTTAATCCAATTTAGTTCTCAATTTTAGAATTGTATGAATATAATTTTTTTAATCAAATTTTTTTAAATTTATTTGATGTTTCAATTACGTTTTATGATAATTTTTTAGTTAATATAAAAAAAAATGTATTAAATAGTGTAAACAACTCAAATACTATCGTGAAATGTATTTAAAATATTAAATAAACTTAACAAAATTTAGTTAAAAGAAAAAAATTTACATAATTTTAAAGTTGAAATATTAAATTTGGCCAATATTTTAATAAAAAACTAATTTTAATTTTTAATAAAAATTGAGAGATAAAAAATATATTTAACCCGTAAAATAATGTCTTTTAGTAATGTACTACGTGAAAGTTTGGAGAATCAAATGGGTATAGCAAATACACCACTGACAGGGATAGGATATTTAATTTTCTCGCGTATGTGTATATATATAATTCTTTTATAGCATTTCATAACAAGTACATATAAAACAAAGAAGAATGAAAAAGTATTTTATGCACATTAAAAACAGTGATAAATACTTGACATATATTTAAAGAGAACGAAGAGTGATAACTTTATGGAATATATGATGTAATAAGAAAAAAGAAATAAAAGAAAAAGTATTTAATTAGTGTATATGAAATAAAAATGTATATATCCTTACTCTAAAATAGAACAATACCATACATGTATAGTATTTATGTTTTAGAACAGTAATATCTATATTTTTAGTCCAAGTAAGTTTTTTTATTTCTTAACATTTCTTTTATTTTGTTTTTATCTTTTTAAAACTTGAAATTGAGAAAGTACTTAAATTATTCTAGATAGGAGATGATGAGTCCTTTTTGGCAGGTTTTAAGTCCCTTGGACTGTTTTCAATTTGATTTTTTTTTTATCTATTCAGTATTAAAAAAATAATATTTTAATTGAATATTTATCACCTATTTTTTCATTTAATTGGATAACATGACTATTTTCTCATCTCGTTATCTTAGTTTATTATCTCTCGTGTTGATAAATTTGAATGAAATTTTAAATTTTTTAATACCGAATACAAGAAAGTAAAGAGTAAGATAATATACGCGTCATTTAATTAATGCACAAATCAAACGTTAGAAACTCAATTAAAAAATTGAATTTTTTTTAATATATAATAAACAATAAAAGTTAATTAAATTAAATTTTATGTAAATTTATCATTGAGTGATTTTTTTCACATCTAAGTTTTTCTTTTAGTAAGAAGTTCATACCAAAGATAACATTTTTCACCCTTATCTGGATAGATACAGTTGTGATACTTAGATGCATTTATTAAAGAATTAAAAAATCTTTCATAGAAGAATTACGATCATCCCTAACATTAGTAATTACCAGTATCCAATTCATTATACTCTCCAAATTTTCCTTGTGATTTTTGCAATTCAGACCTCTAGGTCCTCATAATTGCCACATTTTTCTTTGTTTAACATGAAATGAGAGAAAATGGATAGTGAAACTATGTTGGAAGTTGTTGCATTAAAGTTACAAAGTTGCCTTTGTATGATTAGTTAAAACTATGAACCCCATCAAATAGAGTAAGTAAAAGTTAGGTCAAAATTAACGGATTTCAACCAAGTTTATTTAAAGAAGTTTTTATTAGAAAAATCATTAAAGAAAGTATAAACTATATATTCTAAGTCATTTTTTTATAGTATAAATAAGTTTACCTCAAATGATTTTGTGTCCTCTCAGATGAAAAAGATCTCTAATAAATCGAGGTATTCAATAGATTAAGAAATTAGACAAAAATTCAAGTTAGAAAACACGTCTTTACAAAGTCGAGGTCATTGTAAGAATTCAGAAATGTGTCTCCACAAAGTCGAGGTCATTGCAAGAATCTAGAAGAATGTCTCTCTATGATTGACGCCACTGAGGGTAGCTGGTTGATGACTGATTGTAGAAAACTAAGATTGAGATGAGAATATTCAAAAATATAAAAGAGAATCTTAAAAAAAATGTCATCTATATTTGATGAATATAAACCAGAGTAAAAGATATTAGTGTTGTTATTTACTAATTATCTTTTGATTCAATTATTTGATAATATTTGATTATGTATAAAAGTGTTATTCCCACCATCAAAATTATTTTGACCTAAAGAATTTATTAAAGATTAAAATATTTTATTTATTTATTTTCGGTCAAAGATCATTTTACGTCTCTATTCTGACCGCAACAGATTTATATTACACACTAATGAACAATTTATATTACACAAGAGGTTGAATAATAATTCAAAAGGACAAATAGTAATGATGTAATATAATATTAAGTGTACATAGTAAACCAAATAATCCTCAAACAGTAAACTGGATCCATCTTAGTCATCTACAAACGATTAGTTAAGATTAATAGTCTAAGCATAATTACATGGATAATTTGATTAATTTAGAAATGATATACTATTAAGTATAACGGATTGTCTCAATCCGGGTCTATTGAGAAGAAAGGCCCAGTAAAACTCTATAAATAGATTTAAAAGTTTGTTATGTAAAGACAAATTACTACCCGTTATTAAAATACTAACTTCAACATTTGGAGAATACAACTACCTCCACTTAAATAAAATAAAAAAACGTTAACATATCTTATTTAAGAAAATATTCAAATTTGTAAAATAAGTATTATTAGTATATCTTAAAATAAATATTATAAATTATAAATAACGGTTGAAAATTTTGGACGATTAAAATTAAGAAATGTATTTTACAGCGATTAAAATCAAAACTCACATAAAAGACTATTTCAATTTTGATAAGATAAAAAAATTAAAAATAAAAATCAATTAAAGCCCATTAATTTTACATAAACTAAAAACACAATTAAATGAATAATGTCTAACTAAATCATCTAAAAAAAAACAACTTCACTGACTTAACTAATGAAGTTGCTATTTTATCCCTTTGGTTCACGTGGTTTGAGATATGGAAATTGAAAAATCAAATCACTCTATACAATGGTGTATTAATCTATTGAATTCAACTTGGTTATAACATTTTTTTTTTACTTTCTTAATGAAAATAGATACTAATACTTTCCCCTTTTTTTTCTTTGCCATCTTCGTTTATCTATTTTTTTTCTAATAATATAATTTTAATTTCTGATCACAAGATAATCATTAAATAATAAATAAATTTAAGAACTAAAAATAATTTATTATTATATTAATTAAATTAAAAATTATTTTATAAACTAATAATTATTAATATCTATAAGTAGCAAAAATTATAATTGATTTATAAATTTGAATCAATTTCTAACTTTAACTACTTAGTCATTATTATTGAATATAAATTAGTTTCTAACTAATTATAGAAACTAATTTAAAATAATAATATTACATAATCAAAAGTTTAATAACTAAAAGTTATCTACTAAATTTAAATTCAAATTATAAATCAGTTATATACTTTTACCAATAATAAAAATTATTCTACGTACCAATAATTTTTTATTTAAATTAATATTTAATTTATTAGCAATTACTTTTATATCTAAATTTAATTATTATTTGATAATTCATTTCATTCACTTTTTCTATTTTTATCGACTCTGTTCCTTTTCATTTTTACCCGGCATACCCGTAACGAGAACTCAAATCATGGTCGGTTTTATTTCATTGTTACAAATAAATTACAGTATCCATATACTCTGACTGAATTTAAAAACTCTTGATATTTTTCAACATATGTGTAATGACATGGTATTTTTTTTTTTCTAATGAACATAAACAAAATATTTTAGTTAATTTTTGCAATAATCATACTGAAAACATCTTTAATTAATTTACATTGCAATAATATACACTAATAATGCATTTATTAAGAGACTTACATCTATAATACAAAAAATAGATATTGGTGTGAGTATTAAAGTCATATTTTCTGATAATACTCATCTTCTATTTTACGGAAGAGTATTAAAAGGAAATATAGCAAAAGAATGTTAGAAAGATGTTTCAGAATCTCTATTTTCTTTTTCCAGCTTAGGTGGGGTTTACCTGTTTTATGTTATGAAAATTGAGCTTCAATTCAAAGAGTCTTCCTTAAAGGATAAGATTAGTATTCCACAAATAGAAACAAAATAGTATTTTGCATACAGAATAATCTATTTTCAGAGGATAATTAATCAGTAGTTATAGAAAATCAATATTTATTTATTTTTTTCTATTTCTCTGAAACACCTCATTTTTTTTATCTATTTTTTTTCTTGTGTGTTCATCAAACACAGCTAATATGTCCTCTAAGACTGTAAAATCTCATACGGTGAAAATTCCTGATAAAGAACAAAATGGAAAATGAAAAGCAACAGTAACTTTTGTTTGTTTGTGTAAAAAAAGAAAACACATTATACAAGGTAGTACTAGAAATAGCATTTTACTATTCTGTTTTCACACACACACACACAAAAAAACAATCGCGAGTGAGAAAGCGAAGTGGTCACAGTAAACAGAGTGAAAACACCGTCACCGCGTGACACTGCAAGAAAATTAAAAAGAAAGTCTGAAAGTCAGAAAGAGAGAAAGAGGGTTTTGAAGACAAAAAAGACACAAAAAATGAGAAACTTAAAAGAAAACCAGCTTTGTTGTTGTGTTCCAATTCCAACAACACAGCCCAAAAACGACAACTTGAAGTTCAACACAAAACTTGAAGCCAAGTTTTCTTTTTTCACCCAATTTTCCGCTCCACTCTCAATCCTTTCAAACTTCACTCCAAACACCCCTTTCTCTCTCTCTCTCTCTCTTTCTCTTGTGTTCTTCCCCAAACAAACACAACAACACCCTTCTGACCTGTCTCTTTCTCTGCGTTTTCAGTACGCTTAGATCCTGCTCTATTGTTTTCTGAACCCCTCCACCCTGCTTCTATGGCCATCCCTTGATCATGGGGTCCATCAAGATTTATTCCAGAATGCACTCAAATTCACTCACTTCTCTTTCATAATCATAGTAAACTCTTTGCAACCTAGGGATTTTAGATTTTAGATTTTAGTTTTTAGATTTTAGATTTTCCATTGCCACCACCTCACTCTCACAGAATGCAATCGGGTGGGCCTGAATCCGCTAGCCCCGTGACCCACAGGGTTCAGTCTCTATCTTCGGCAGATACCAGAGGGAAACATAGGATACATGCTGAACTCAAGCGCTTGGAGCAGGAAGCAAGATTTTTAGAGGTACGTACTTTTTCTTTAAAATCATCATAATCTATTGGGGTGTTTTGGTCGTTGCTGAAGCTTGATTTTTTTCTGCTACTTTGTTTTCTCTCTGTGTTGTTTTTTTTCTGTTGGCCTTTTGCTTTTTGATGGGGTGTACTTTTTGTTCTTCTGTGTGTCGAAGAGAGATGGTAAAATGAGTTGGGAAAGGTTTAGCTTTTCTTTATTCTTGTGTCGGTATTATCAGAGACAAATGTCATATGTGAGACTGATGAAGTTGCCTACAAATCAACAAAAATAAAAATTTGTTTGGTTGATTGCTGGGGTAGTTTTCTGTCACCTGGATTTATGAGTTTTGCTTGTGGAAACACTGTTTAAGAAATTAATGTTCAGATAGGAGGAGAGGTACTTGTTACTGTGGTGCGTGAACCTCATGTCTTGGGGTACCTTCCTCCTGATAGTTAAATAGGGTAGTTGTTTTTATTAAATGCATAGTTCTCCAAAGATACACTGACACTTACATCAATTTGGTCCTACAAGATTTTTGACATCCAATCAGCCCTCCCAATGTTCAATGGTGTGTTTGGATTGACAGTAGGAATCAACTTTTAATAAAAAAAAAAAAAAGATGGTGAAATCAGCACAAAAGCAACTATTTTGTTGAAACTATGCAGTACCAAACACGCACTAAATTGACATCAAAGTGGTTGAACTTGATGCCGTATATAGCTGGAGAGAAGGGTTGTTTCGGTGTATATTTTAATCTAAGGACTATTTTTTATGTTTATAATCTTTGTAGGATGAGATTGATGTCAGGTGTATCTTTGGAGGACCAAACTGGTAGTTTGGTCCATTGTTTTCCCCAATGAATATTTTCTAGTAATCGCATTTAATCTTTTACATTAATTATTACGCAGTTACAGTTAACAACATTTCTGTTTAGATGATCAAATATTCTTAAAGAAAAAATGCATTTTTAGCCAGCAAATTTGTCTTCTGAAAGACATTTCAACATTTCAGTTGAAGATCAATCATCGGTAGTTCCTGAGTCTGCATTTGTAAAGCTTCATTTGTTGATGCTATGTGGATTTTTCTGTCATTACAGCAGCGATAGAAGCTTGATTATTGAAATAGTATAAATAAACCAATGTTCTTCTTTTCACTCTAATTTTTTGTCGTTTCTTGCTTATTTATTACTGTCGAGAGTTGTGGGTGTGGACAAGTTTGAATTTTCTTTTGTAGGCAACTTCCACAAAGTCCATTTAGTTGCATGAAGGAGCATAGTTTTTGATATTTTGTAATTTTCCTTTTATTCCCTAAAGCTAGACTACGACACTTGTAGGTCTGTCATTCATCAGGATAGCTAATTAATGCAGGTTTGCACTCTGTATTGAATAATCAATGATGAAATATCAGTCTTATTTTGTTGCTCTAGCTCTCCTAGTGTTTGATTCTAGTATATAGTAGTTATTCATGTGTTTGCTTCTTAAAATTGATGCTTTCATTCCTCCTAGTACTGTGGCAGAATTAGATGCTCTACCAATCTCAGCTTAATTGTTCTTTGAGATGTCCCTGAGCCAATCTATTTTATCTCTCTTTTTAAACCATATGTAATTGTAGTTATGATAAAATAATGGATATGCACCTTGACTTTTGAATTTTATGGGTTGCTGAAACTCAGCAGCTGCACTATGTTATGCATTTATGGATTTTACCTACAGCGAGGGAGAGAGACTGAAATCAAGGTTACCAAATAACTGTCTATCTACAAAGAGTCATTTTTAAAAAATGAAACTTTGGCTGACTTTGCGCAAATCAACTTTAGTATTTTTTGTTTATGCAATAAAGTTGGCGTGTCGAGGGAGTGTGCAAGTCTTTTTGGCTTTGAGTATTTCTGTAGTCAGCACAAAGTAAAAAGTTGGAGAAGTTTAGCTAATGTACCTCTCTGTATTTATAATTGCAATTGACACGGTTGGCTTAATAATGGAATATACCTTCTTGTTAGGTTACCTTCTAATGAGTGTTTACTAGGATTGACAGATACTAATGTCATGAAATAGGGGGCCTTCATCCATTCCAATATAAATCTTGTTGTTTGTATTTGCTTCTCTTTTATCAATAATTTATTACTTTTTGTTTTTATACAGTTTGTTTAATTATAAGAATCAATAATTTGACTGTTTCAATTCAACTCCGTTTGGGAATAACTGAGATTCCATTTCTCAACCAGCAATCGTTAAATTATGAACAGGCTATAGATATAATATGATTTATCACTAGAATCCCTTCAAATTTATGATAACTCTTATTTTATGTGAGCTGGCAAGGTTTTAATTTGGATCATGAATTCTAAGTTCTATGACAAATTAGAAAACTGAAAAATAATAATTTAGATCACTTACAGGAGGTACTGGATATTGAATTAGAGAGTGCTCTAAGAATGTAAGTTACATATTTAACTAAATCAAACTATAATTACACCCTGCTGCCTGCAGTTATCCTTATTCCTTACCAACCTATAAAAACTTCAAATTTAGGTGTGATGGAAACATAGAAACATCAGATTGTGGGTTTGTCAAACTAAAAAGATTGTTGCCAAACCTTTCTTAGCTCTGCTCTGCTTGGTTAAGTATATGCAATTAAACAATTATGTATCGTCATTGAATGTTCAAAGAACTAGCAAAATCCCATGCTATTATTAGCTTCATGAGCATCAATGGATAATAGTTTTGTCAACTCACTTCCTAGTGGGTAGCACCTTTGAACAGGAACGATCAAAAACGTTTTTGGACATGCCTGGGAAGCTGCTTCCTTCCATTCATTATATACCCCCTTGTAGTTAGGACTTAGGAGTCTAGCATTTCCCTTTGTATCATAATCTTAAAGGAGATGGATGGGATATTAAAATTCTCTGGACATGAAATCTCTTTTGTGCATATTATTTGAAAGGTATAACTTTCAGAATACCATGTCGAATATTCTATTCTGGTCAGCATGACTTGATATAGGTTCCTAAAGTGAAAGGAGAAGGTAATTTTGTAGCACTGGACAAAAGGGTAGCCCAATCGTCTCCTGAGTAGTGTTGTTTAAATTTCCCTTTTCCATTTTCCACCTTTTTTTCCCCTTTCTAGCACTTGCAGTAAGGGATTTGGGCATCTGATCTATGTCTTTTTGTGGGATTAGATTCCTTGGTCTTTGATGAACCCATCTGATTCACTTTTCATGGGGAGGTTGTTTGTGATTCTCAGCCTCTTTTATCAATGACTTTATTTATATCCAGTTTTCAAAGTTGGGTTACAAGTGTCAATAGTCACTATAAAATGAATGCAGGAAGAGCTGGAAAAACTTGAAAGGATGGAGAAAGCGTCTACAGCGTGCAAAGGGTAAGTTTAAAAGTAGAATGTGATACCGTAGTGTATAATCGATGTTGGTTTAACTTTAATTTTCCCTCTGGTGTCTGTTTTTCCAGACTGCTCAGCAACGTGGAAACAAAGCCTGATCCATTACTACCATCGTAAGATCTCTCATGTGAACTTGTTCTATTTATGTTTCAACCACATGTTATGTTATGTTTATGTGTGACAAAAAATGTATATGTTTTTGCTTTGACAGAACAATTGGACCCATAAGTCCTACATGGGATCGATGGTTTGAAGGCCCCCAAGATTCTAAAAGCTGCTGTAGATGCTGGATTCTGTGATGAACAATGCTAATTGCCAACCCTCTCTTCTTCCCTTTTTTAATCCAAGATTGGTTTAGAAATTGTGAGTTTTGAAACAATATTGTTATTGGCAATTTTTCATGATTGTTCCTATGTGCGGATGACAATTATAGCAAATACATAGCTTTTATGTTTCAGTTGACAGCTTAATTGCTGAGACGATAACTACCAAGCCATGATGACAGTATATATGTATATAATTTTTTTTTTCATTGCAAATCATTTGGTAGACGATGTTCGTTTAGACAAAGTAGACTGCAAAAGAATCTACATACTTTGCTTGGCTCGTTGAAGTATAAATGATACAAAAAAAATTAATCTCGTTCTAAGTTTTCAGCAACCAACCTCTTGGGAGGTCACAGCAAGATCATGCTGAAAAAGGTTAGTGCACAAGTGTCAGTGATCATGACCCTCGGAAACATGTTACCTATGATGTTCTCGACCAAAGATCCTGCCATGAGACAAGGACGAATGAGTAATATTTGAATCCTGCAGAATCGAAAAGCTTCGAAATATTCATGCCAAATGTTGTTTACATACACGTTCAAACACATTCAAGTATTGATTTAAAGTTCTTCCTTTTTGTATTTTTTTATTGTTTTATTTTCTGTTTCTCATTACATTGTATAACTTTTTAAAAAATATCATTTTTTTATAATTTTAACTAAAAAAATTAGATAAACGAGAAAATTTAAAATAAATAAACTTAATCCACCAAAATTGGATTGCAAGAAGTTATGCATAATTTTTTGTATATTTCTATTAACTATTCTTTAATGTTTGTTTAGATTGTCTATAAATGATCTGTTAAGACGGTGTATAACACACCTTGACCAGTTAAGTGATCCTTGAAACTATATCAAGATATAATATATGATTCAAAGTTAAGAAGAGTTGGACATTCTTTTTGTGATGACTTACACTTCGATGTAATGAAAATAAAAGGTAGAAACTCAAAGCATTATGAAGTTTAAGGAAATAACGACCACGTATATGAATATTCAGATAGTTCAAAGTGATATCTTTCAAATATTCATAGTTTAAATTTAAATGTTAAATATGATTTTGATTTTCTAATTTAGATTGAAATTAGTCTTTTCTTGAAATTTTTGTTCAATTTAGTTTCCAAACTTAAAACATACGTAAATTAATTCGTTTTAACCAAATTTTGTTGAGTTTAATTGACGTTTCAAATATTTTTTATCATAGCATTTAGGTTGTTTACATACCGATTGACATGTTTTCACTTTAATATCAATTAAGAAACACGTTTGAGACTTCAAATAAACTTAGTAAAATTTGGTTAAAATAACTAAATTCGTGCATTTTTAAATATGTGAACTAAATTAATTCAAAGTTTTAAAAAATGACTAATTTCAATTTTTAACAGAAGATCAAACAAAAAAAAACATATTTAACCCTTAATTTAAAATTATTTGAACTTATCATTATTGTCGATATTTGATTTTATATATATATATATATATATATATATATATATATATATATATATATATATATTTATTGTGAATTAAATATAGTCAACATTCTTAAGAAAGATAAATATGATTGAATATGAATTCATTCATTTGATAAAATTGAGTGTTATACTTTTAAGTTGAATTCTAAATTTCCATTGTTTACTATTATATTATTAAATAGTCTTCTAGTATTAGATATAAATTTCAAACACAAATTCATAACATTAATCTATATGTTTCTAGTGTATAGTTCAAATAATCATAATTTTGTAAAAATCATATGCTCACTTATATATTGCACAACATTATGATATATTAAAGTTCTTTACATGATATTTTTTGAAAATTTAATAATATAAAAGTTCACTATTAATTTTTAATCAAATAAATAAATGTTTTTTCATATTAAGAGTTTCATAGTTAGCATAATTAAGAAATTATTAATTTCCAAATTCTCCTTAGAAGAAAGATAAATAACACTTTTCTCTGCAAATTGTTAAACCAAATGAGTAGAATTTTAAAAACTTGTGTCTTCTTTATTCCACCCCTATCAAATAAAAGGAATTATAGATGAAAACAATTCTATCTTTAGATTGCTCCAAATACACGAATCAATCATTCATCAAAAAACACAGTTTTAATTGATTGATGTTATGTTGCTCCTCCAAGGACTAAAGTTTACTCTTTTTTTAACTCAGTGTGTTATTGAGGAACTAGTTTTTCATGATTCATGTAAGGTTTAAGTTTTAGAGAATAATTTCGTGGACTAAATTCTCAGGATCTCACAATCTATATAAGTGGTGAAGTCTCATAATGGATGTTATTTATACATAAAACCCTAAAGATAAACCTCTTTACCACATACTTAAAACAAAAACTTCACCACTGATAAAGAACAAAATTGACTCAACATTATAAAAATTTGGTCTAAAATGGAAATCCTTTTAATAATTTTTTTTTTTGGTAAGAAATTAATTATGTGAAAGCTTGCAATCATTTTTTCAGTATTGGCATCAAGTGCAAAATCACATCAGTGATCCAACAGTTTAGAACAGTGAAGCTTTTTGTGTTTTGAGAGAATAGAAAAATGAGTCTTCAACTAATTTTCACACAAAAAAACAAGCTCATTAAATGAAAACAATACTTTTTCCTGTTCAATTTTAAGGGGCATGCAGTACATTACATGATTATCTAATATCCACACAAAAACGCCTACGACTCAATTTCATAACCAAATTAGCGGTTGAAAATGTGTAATAATCTTCTATACTTAGTAATTTGTCAAAAAGAAAAATGATATTATTTAACATTAAAATTATTAAACAACTTTTAATGATCAGAAGAATACATAAACATCTATTTACATTTTTATTAAATACAATCATGTAATTATACTATTATTGTAAAATTGATATTGGAAGCATGAAAACTTTGAAAGCTTGTATAGATAAATAGAGGGACAGTGGCATTTACCCTAACGAAAAAACACAGGTCTTAGACAGCACAGAACAGAACAGAGCTCGCCTCGTAGAATCCGCAGTTCCGTTTGGAGGGAGACAAGTGCAACTCCGTTAGTAACGCCCAGCACTCCAAAAAGTGAGACACACTTTCTCTTCACTTCGCATTCGCTTCTCCTTTCATTTCGTTCAACTCTGTTTCTCTCTCTCTCTCTGCCACGCGCCGCCATGTCGGTCTCGCATTCCCTCAATCTCCGCCTCTTCGCCCCTCCCCCCACCGCCATTCCCACCCACGCCCCTCTCCCCCCTACCAACCTTCTCTTCCCTCGCCACCGCCGTCTCCCCTACCTCCGTGCCTCCTCCTCCCCGGAAATCCTCGTCTCTGACAACAACGGCGTCCCGGCCCCGCTCTCCGATCCGAGCTCCATCGAGGTGGACGCCGTGACGGAGGCGGAGCTTAAGGAGAACGGGTTCCGCAGCACGCGGAGGACGAAGCTGGTATGCACGGTGGGCCCCGCCACGTGCGGGTTCGAGCAGCTGGAGGCCCTGGCTGTTGGAGGCATGAACGTGGCGCGAATCAACATGTGCCACGGCACGAGGGAGTGGCACAAGGAGGTTATTGACCGCGTCCGGCGGCTGAACCACGAGAAGGGCTTCGCCGTCGCCATCATGATGGACACTGAAGGCAGTGAGATTCACATGGGTGATCTCGGTGGCGCTTCCTCTGTCAAGGCCGATGTACTTATTTATTACCCTGTTCACTATCACTCCCTTCCGTCCTTTTTTTCCTCTTCAACACTCACTCATTCTATTTTATCACTCTCTTGCTTTCAGGACGGTGAGATCTGGACCTTCAGTGTGAGAGCCTTCGATTCAACTCTCCCCCAACACACCATCAATGTCAATTATGAAGGCTTTGCCGAAGGTTAACCAACTTCTTCGAAATTTATTTTTTTGTTAGTAGTTCTTAACTGCTGTGAGGTTGTTGATAGAATGTGATGTGATGTGGCAGATGTGCAAGTGGGGGATGAACTTTTGGTGGATGGAGGAATGGTTAGGTTTGAGGTGATTCAAAAAATTGGCCCAGATGTCGAATGCCGTTGCACTGATCCTGGCTTATTGCTGCCGCGAGCCAATCTCACTTTCTGGAGGAATGGTAGTTTAGTCCGAGAAAGGAATGCCATGCTCCCTACTATTTCTTCCAAGGTTGCTTGTCCCCCCTTTGCCTTTTGCTTACTTGCATCTCTTTATTGCTACTTTTGTTTACCTGCATATCTTTAATTTTGTCATTTACTCTATCTTTATCAAACAAACAAAGCTTGTCAATGCTGTAGTATTACTATCATAGTGTTATCCAATCCGAGGTCACAGTTGGGAGTAATTGGTGCCCATGGGCCCATAACTCTGGCAACCATGAGTGTATCGAGTTATAATACTAAGGTTTATTGTTGTAGAACTCTGACATCCCCCTCGCTGTAGTTTGTTGGATACAATATACCTTAACCATGCAACTTACAGAGCAATATGCTTCCTAGTTTCCACTTCAACTGTTAATTGGTATCTTGTATTCCATGTTATTCCTACTTAGTGGGAAACATTCCACAAGAGACATGTATTAACGCTTGGACTCTTGGATATGCCCACTGCCTGATTAGTATGCTTAATGCCTAAGTAAAAAGGACTCGATCCATGTTTACCATTTCTTCTAACCTTACACTGATTGTGTTGTTGGAAAATGTTTTATTACATCTTTATGAGTTCCCAAACTGGTTATCGTAACATTTACATTTTTTATGGCAATAAAGACATGCTATACAAATTCCTACATTCTAAGAGTGAATTTTAGAACAAAAGAGTGTCCCATATTCTTGAATTATGTAAATAAAAGTATTACATTGATATTTTGTAGTTTTGAACTCCAAAGTGTATTATGTTGTTTAATTAAATAGTTGTAGCAATAACAAGTTTGTTTATATCGGCTTTTTATCCTTTTTTATACCTAAAGATAATGTTACCCCTGAAAAGCTGTCTCTCACCTAGATAAATTATTAGTATCTTAAACTATCTCATACGTTCCAGTTATCACTTAAAACACTTACATGAGTGAAATACTCTAAACACACTCTGCTTTAATTTAAACTTTCTGAACATTTTTTATGTACCATCATTATTCTATAGTTTTGTGTTGGTTGGTTCTAGGCATGTCATATGTAAGTAGCAGTTCTCTTGATTAAGGGCATTTTTGGGAGAGTTTATTCATAGTTTATTTGGACTTATTCTGTAACACAAACAGTTTTGTAAAGTGTCTAAGTAAACTAAAGTAGCATGTTATGTCTATAACCTATTTCCAGCTTATTTCCTATAAAACATAGCTTATAGAAAAACATTTTAACCCTATTTCCTTTTTCACTAAAGAATCAACTTATAAGTAAGTTCTTACATGATGTATAAACAATTTATATTAGTGTTTAATTAAGCTGTTTTCTCAAATGCATCCTAAATATCCAGAATTAGTGATCTTTGTCTTGAATCAATGCATGAAGTTTAAGATAAGTGCAGTGAGTTCTTATCCCCGACAAATTATCTATATAAATGACATTCTGAGGACATATGTCTGGACTGCTTTCTCTTATTGCTAATATTAGTTAAACAAATAAATTAGGAATTTATAATAGATATTATCATGTAGAGCCAATCGACTAATAATGGAGTTACATGTTAGTTGTAACTTTTGAGGATTCTAAACTGTATTGGTTGGACGCTATCTTAGATATAAGGGAAGGAGGGGGGAGGACTAGAGAGGTCGGAAATCATTAGATAGTTTGGAATGGTTGTTGCCTTTGGGAATAGAAGTTTTCCTTCTTTGATAGGTTTTATTTCATATAGTTTTGTTCTGGTCTCATATCTTAGGGAAACAAAATCAGGAACAAATTTCCTTCTTTGCTCATCAAGTCGATATGTGATTTCTTTACTTCCTCTCTCCTCACCGAAGGAAAAATGTAAGGAGAACTTTTTTAACCTAGGTAAACTTAAGAACACTAAGGCCAAAATAGTTCTCCCCTTGGCAAGATGAGTGAGTGTTTTATTTATAGAAAAAGAAAAGTCATACATGATCTCCACTCCCTCCCAAAGTCAGGAATCTTCCCGTTATGAAAAATATCTAGTAACCCTATCCTAACTTTCTGCCGAAAAACTTGGCCTAGATCCTGCTCGATCCAAATTCTGCTTGGCCCAAATCCTGCTCGAATTCCTAGTTTAGCCCAAATCCTGCTCACATTCCTTGCTCGTCAGCTCGGCCCATGACAAATATTTAATAAAACTCATCGTTTTATAATAAATATTTACCGGGTTGGAATCGAAATGAGCATGTTGAGGTCCTCCATTTCCTGGACAGTACAAGTTTCCATACCTGCAATTTCCTTTGCGATCATAGCCTTGCTCTCTGAGTATTTTTCTCTTACATATTGGTAAACACCCAAACAATTGAAGAACTCACCCTTAGAAGAAATCTGATAAAGGGGGAGTATCAAGTACTTAAATATTCTGCTAAACATCCCATACTTCTCAATTTGATAACCAATTTTTAGAGCTGTGAAAACGGGTAACCCGGCTCGACCAGACTCGACCCACCACAGGTTGATCACTTAGTGAGTCAACCCAACCCAACTCACTTAGCGAGTCAAAAACATTTCAACCCGACCCGGCCCACTGTGAGTTGGTGGGTTAAACGGGTTGGCTCACGGGCTCACTTAATTAAAAAAATATAATTTTTTATTTTATTTCTGAGTCAAAACTAGATTATAATTCTAATTAAAATCTAAATAAACTTTAATACAATCCAAATACAAACTAAAATCACAAAAATACAAATTATCTATGTGTTGGCTAAAAAAAAACCTAATATGATCCAAATATAAAGTCCAACTTAACAAAAAATACTTGTGTGACCCTTTATTTGCGGGTTGGTGAATCAACCTGGCTCATCACAGGTTCAACCCGGCTTCTAGGTAAGCCGGGTCAAAAATCAACCCGTATTTAAATTTGTAAAAAAATTTCAACCCAACCCGGTCTGAACCCGTGGTGAGCCGGGTTGATTCGCGGGTTCCAACCCATTTTGACAGCTCTACCAATTTTCTATCATATTGCATGCCTCACACTCTAGGATGACATCTTACTCTCGGTGACACTTCACTCAAATTCTCCCTTGGTCATAACCATCCATTGGTCAGAATTCTTTGTTGATAACTCTTTTTGAGGCACAATCTACAACCATCTCTAACACCAATTCATGAGCACCCAAACACTTGGGAACCCACCCTTGAAAGGTAGTGGGTAAGGGGGAGAATCAAGTACTTCAATATTCAACTGAACAATTTATGGGACTTGACCTGCTCCGCAATACCCAAGTCCCCATAACATAGGCAGTTTCATTTTCTATCAACTGTTTTCAGATCTCAGGTCTAGTAGTCGTGGCATGGGGTGCTGGATTCAACAATGAAAAAAGTGGGAAAGTAGTGAGAGGTTGACATTATTGAAAGATGTTTGAGTGTTGGAGGAAGGAAGAACAGGAGACAAGGGCATTAGAGAAAATTGAAAAATCCAGAACTTGAAGGAAATATTGCATATTGACAGTTGATCAAGGTGGATTTGCTGCAATAGGAAATTTTGCTGTAAAGGCTCTTAGGGTTGTGCTTTGCATTGGTAGCTTTGGTGGAAACTGTGCAACTCAAACAACTTAATTTAAGTTTGTGAAGGTGGTGCAGAAGTAGTTCCTGCTTGAGTATAACCCAGATATACCAGTCTATGCACTGGATGAAGAGCCAAAATGGGTGTGATGTGATAATTTTGGGAAAGGCCATGATAACAGAGTGTTGTTTGATTCCTTGAGATATTATTTAGGTTATATTCCTCCAATTTATCTAACTGATCCCCTAACTATTCTAACTGTTTTGCACTAACTATCCTTGATCACTTTTCCCTTCCTTTCCCTTCGATTCTTAAGTATCACCAAGGGGAAATTAACAACTTATTTTGCATCATTACCTGCCCTTTCTCAGCTTTGGGGAAACATGTGGACTTTGATGATGTTGATCTTGGTTCAAGTTAATGACAGAACCATGTCCAAGACCTAAATTTTTGAACTTTGCATTGCATATGGTGATGGCAAGTGATTTATCATGGTGCATTGGGGATCTATATGGGTTTCTATGGATTTCTAAATTCTAATAATTATCAATGCAAATTTTTTGGGCTTTATTCTTTTAGCGGTTCATATTAATTTCAGGTGATTCATGTATTGAAGCCAAATTTCCTTTAAGCGGAGATCTGTCCTAGATAATTTAATTCATTTATCTAATTTTCCATATGCAGGATTGGTTAGACATTGATTTTGGTATTGCTGAGGGCGTTGATTTTATTGCCATTTCATTTGTGAAGTCTGCTGAAGTTATTACTCATCTTAAAAGCTACATTGCTGCACGGTCTCGTGATAGGTATGCACTGAACCTTAATTAAATAATGCTATTTGAAACTATTATCAGCATCTTATTATAATTATTAAGTACCACTGACCAGAGTACTTTTATTATTTACCATTTTTGTTATATTAAGAAATCACAGTTAACTAGTAGCACAGTTGACACAGTTTTATGAATTATGAATCTGGTGATGCAGTGATATTTCTGTCATCGCAAAGATAGAAAGTATTGACTCATTGAAGAATTTAGAAGAGATCATCCAAGCGGCAGATGGAGCTATGGTGGCACGAGGAGATTTGGGTGCTCAAATACCTTTAGAGCAGGTTCCATCTGCTCAACAAAGGATTGTTCAACTGTGCAGGCAATTGAATAAGCCTGTTATTGTTGCTTCTCAATTACTTGAATCCATGATTGAGTACCCTACACCTACAAGAGCTGAAGTTGCAGATGTTTCTGAAGCTGTCAGGCAACGTGCTGATGCTTTGATGCTTTCTGGTGAGTCAGCCATGGGCCAGTACCCTGACAAGGCCTTAACTGTTTTAAGGAGTGTCAGTTTGAGAATTGAGAAGTGGTGGAGGGATGAGAAACGCTATGAAGCTATGTTGCTCCCATCAGTTGGGTCTTATTTTTCAGAAAAAATATCAGAAGAAATCTGCAATTCTGCTGCTAAGATGGGTAAGCAACCTTTAAACCTCAAACTTGCGTTCTTTTCATTATTTTAATCTTACCATCTACACTTTATGACTTAAACTGTTGTCTATTTGTTTTTGATTTGTTGCATTGGTGTATATACTGTTCGAATTTAAATTACTTTTTATAGGTTGCAATACTACTTTCCAATAGTTAAGCTTTATAATCAAAGTACTGAGCCTAAAACCATAATACACGAGGCTTGTTTATCTTTTTCTTTACCATATATAAGAGGTTTATTCTATTCTTGACCATTAGTTTTCTTTGACGAGGAGTTCCACAGTTTATAGCTTTCACATATCTGAAACACTATATAATGATTATTGACTACATAGTTAAAACACTAGTTTCACTCATAATTTTCAGTCTCATCTAATCCAAAATCTCTTTTCTATTGTTAGTTTTGTTTGTTTTTTAGTTGTCTGATGATGGTGCTAACTTGTTTTAAACTTTGGCAGCCAATAATTTAGAGGTGGATGCACTTTTTGTGTACACGAAGACAGGGTACATGGCATCTTTATTGTCGCGATGCCGTCCTGACTGCCCAATCTTTGCTTTTACTACCACTCCATCTGTGCGGAGGCGTCTCAATCTCCAGTGGGGTTTGATACCTTTCCGTCTGAGCTTCTCAGATGATATGGAAAGCAATCTCAACAGAACCTTTGCGTTGCTCAAGGCCAGAAATCTCATCAAATCAGGTGACCTTGTCATTGCAGTCTCAGATATGTTGCAGTCAATACAAGTGATGAATGTTCCTTGAGAACATGTTTCATTCCTTCTGAAAGCCAACATAGCCGTTTGTTCAAAACCTCGGATGCTGCTAGATTGCTAAATTGGGACCGAGACTTCATGAATGAATTTTGTCATCCTGCTTTTTAATTTATAGGACGCAACTAAGTTTGGGAGAGTTTATGTTATTACGATGAAGTTCTCTATTTTAATGCATACACCTTGAAGCTTTAGATTTCTTTTAGGCGAGCGAGGCGATATAGTGGATAGCTACCCTTTTTTAAGTTGTATGACATATCAGCATTGTTGTTTTATATCTCTGTAGTTTGTATTAGCTTACCACTTCAATGTTGGCTAAAATGTGAAGTTTTCAAAAAGATTAGTCGCATATCATTATGCACAATGTATTTGTTCTGGGCAAACTCAATGCTAGTAGAATAAGTAAATCGGCATCCAAGTATTTTTAGAAGAGACTGTACTTTGTTGGAATTGTAGAGGTTGTTTAACAGTTAAGTGCACAAAATTCAGGGGCATGTGTAATTACTCTATGTGATTCATACTCGGTTTTAAATTGGGTATTTTCTTTTCCTTCACATCCATTTCTAGAAGAAAGAAGATAGGTCAAGATTTTTATACAATTGGGACCTGTTATGTTACTGTTAGTGGGGATGTCCACTCCAGAGCCAGAGTGCTGTGGTCAATACATGTCAGAATGGCGCATCTTGTTGGATTGTAGTTGGGTTTCATTGGGCTAGGTAATCTGATGATTTTGGGCTTTTTCTTCCTGTACCACATTATTACTAACTGCACCCAATACTAAAAGAAAAAGGCTAAAATATCTTTTCTCACTATTGCAAAGGAAGAAGAGATGGAGAGCTAGCTCCAGAAGTTTGCTAAAATACACACCTAATGTATTTTGGAAAGCTTGTTTTGAAATGCTTTTTTCAAGCTTGTTTTAGAAATTTTGTTCTTGAAAGCTTGTTCTAAAATGAATTTCATGCGTTTCAGAAAACTTGAATCGGAAATCATATTCTAAAAATCTTTTTCCAAAATTTCTATTATGAAAATCCTGTGTCCGAAATCATGTTCCAGAAATTCCTGAAAGTTTGTTCTGGGTGATTTCCAGAACAGGTAATCAAAACCCACATTTTGGAAAGTATGGGGAGTGCAGGAAGAAAAGGCCGGATTTTGTTGGGCTGGCATTAGGCCCACATTGGGTCCAGAAAAGTATTGATTTTAGAATACTTCAGTTGCTTCACTTGACAATATTAGATAGATACTTTTAGGATACAAGTAGATCGAGGAAAGGAAACGAGTGAGTTTCCCAAAGCAACGTTTCCTTCATCTTTTTATGTTGTCCATGATTGGCTTTGAGTAGAACCTCATTTACTTCACTGTTTCTTTCGTCTTTTTTCTTTTTAGTTGGTTCCTTGCGGGCAAAAGCATGTAGAATGCACGCTACAAACTCAAAGATTAAATCTTAAACGGATAGGCGTTGGCTCATTCACAAAGCATCTGTTAAAGGTTTGAGTTTGACAAATTTATTTTTCCAAGAAACTGGTAATACACTGTCCATGCTTTTACACAATGTAATGCTTTCTTTAGAACATTCTTTAGACATCAAATTCAAGTCCAGTTTCCGTACAATTATGCTTAAGACTGATAAAGAATGGAATTATTCGATATTTTTCTTTCTTATGTACCCTACCACAATATATACGGTTATGCCATAAGTGAGAACATAGAAAATGGATGAGGACATAATGCCATTACCACCAAATCTTGTACTCTAATTATTATTACTTTTAGTAACATTCATAAGTTGCAAATCTGAAATCTGAAGCAAGGTGTTGCTCAGCCTTCTTCACACTTAATTTTTAAAAGCGACAAAGTATCTACTCAACAAAAATAATGGGAATCCCCGATCAAATTTGATGGGAAGCTGCATTGTTCTACTTATAAAGATTTCATTAAGGTGCATCAGTTTGTAAAGTACACTATTGAAGAAAATTGATGTATCTCATTTATAGCATTTGTTGTTTCTTGTTAAATACAGATATCAGCCATTGAAGTTAAGATATAAAATCAGTTTAATAGCTATACATTGTCAATGTAATACTTTTTACAAGACAATAAATCAGAAATGATTGTTAATACAATTTTTAAGATAATCACCATGAAAGTCTATAAACTGTTTGATTGAATGACAGAATAAGATTACTTATATGGTCAATGCACAACCCTGTTTCCTCAGTCTAATTTGATTATTTTTACCTGTCAGTGAGAGAAAAAAAACTGTCAGCAAAATTTGTTTACTTTTTTTATGTAAAAACAAGACTAGCATTTAAAAATATTACATTAAATGTAATGTACTGGTTGTATTTTTTAAATCCATTGTGTATACAGTACTGAGTCCTACAGTATAAATGAAGTTATTGAATGTCATCTGCCTCGTAAATGAACTCAATTGCAGTGAGTAATTAAAATTTTTGACTGAGTGATGGTATTTACAATTTTTATATGGTCCCCTGAACAGGTACCTTCCTTGGCTTGTTTGTCCTCCATTTCAGGCCAACCCCACCCAGAAAGGGGAAAGGGCCAAAAAGGAAGGGTGAGAAAAAGACGTGGGATGGGTAAGTGACCTTAACTACATTGATAAAAGTCATATACATATGCAGTGTTCCAAGTCTTTTTAAGCTGCTTCCAAGTAATGCAAAAACTCCATAGGTGACCCTTTAACTTTCACAATTAAAATTTGAATAGTGGTACAACTGCTCTTTTTGTTCCTTCTTTATTGTTCTTTTCTCTTTAACTTGAACCTCCAAAGAACCTAAAGATACACATAGAACAAACGAAAGAAGAAATTAAATACACAAAAGAGAGCCCACCCTCTAAAAGACCAAAAAACAAAAGGAGAGAAGATGCTTATCTGCATACAAATTTCACATGTATACATGCATTCATGTACCAATATCTTTCACTCAAGTTAAACACAAACAACCTATAAGGTGCCTTGTTCTCATCATCTTAGCCACATTGCTTACAGTTACAGGCATGTTTTTTAGAATAAAATTGTTATAAAAAAAAAAAGTAACTATTGCATGAAAAAAGATCACGCAAAACACTGAATGCAGTACATTTATAACACCTTGAATTTGTTTAACCAGAGTATTCTGAACTTATGTGTGATATGCATTAAGTAGTGGCAATATTATTTCCTTTTTCTGATAGCAGAATAACTAGAATGGTGTGTTAGGAGTCAGAAGTATTGTACTGCAATCAATTGAAACCACATAGTAAAGTGGCCTTCAACTTACCACACAAGGCCAACAGATTCGGCTCAAACTATCAAACTCCAACTCCATAATTCAGTGGACCCGCATTTGCAATTTCAAGTTGGGGAAAAAGATGTGAAGGTAACTTGAAAACTTGAAGCAAGCAGCATATAACACCTGCTACACTACCCATTATTATGGTCACTGACAAATGACATAAGGTCCTCATAGTCCTCAACTTAATCCCCAGTTGGGGTTTGGTTAGTAAATATCTGCACTCACAAAGATCATACAAACTGAACCTTTGATCGCCACACGTGAGAAGATATTCTTTGCTGAGGTTAAAATCACTTGATTCAAACGGGTGGTTAAATCATCTAAGAAAAAAAAGTGTAACTCTGATGGATTTGTAATTTTGTGAAATTTTTAGCATCATCACAGTGGACCCCACCTGGAAAACCATTAAGTGGCTCACAGATTCATCATCAGCCATGACTCTTTCAGCCCATGATGTGTATAACATCATCATAGAACAGTTAAAATGTGCCATTATTTGAGCACTCCTATAGCTCAAATCAAATCAATGGTACAAACTTAGTATCAAGCACTGTGTTTGGCTTTTGGCATGGGAAAACTCAACAACAAACAAGAGTAAGCATAAGTACTCACACTGTAAAACACTCTTCCTGTTCAACATGATCTGAGTTTATGGTAAATTTATTAATTTCTAGAATTATTATTTTAAGACTCACATCAATGGTAATATCTTACGGGTTTTAATTAAACTCCAAGCAAACAAAAATGCCATAGATGGTTTTTTGGTGGGGAGGAACATGGTCTGAGGAATGGGGTCCGGGGCATCATGTCCTGTTTGGCCTTGCTTATCAAACACTTTGTGTCCTTATCAGTCATCATCTGCAGTTTTATTTTATTTATCTGCCTAGAAAAATTAATGTAGTTGAGACACCAACTTTTGTTGCAATTGATACAAACAAACACATATTTATTTATTGTTTGAATAACCCACGATGAAGCGGCCATTAATCATGATGATAGGCCACAGATATGAATGTGAAGTGTTTATCATATTCACAGCAAGGAAAATAATCGAGCCGTAAGACGAGTTCAAACGTCTCGTAAGCAAGAAGATTGAGCAAGTACACTCACAATTATTGCCTCAGAGCCATTATATAATTCACAAATCTATATCAGCAAGGCACCGTAATAGCATAATAGTTAGATATATTGAAAGATTGATAGATATAGACCGATAAGAAAGAGGATTTGAATTAATAAATGGTGTGTTTGGACAATAGCTGCTATATCCATATCAATTAGTGGAACTAACAAGGTCAAACAAAGCCTTCTTTATCATTTTATACACCACACTCTAACTCTGTCAGCAAAATCAAATATTACTTACTTGCAATCAACAAAAGTGGGTCCATTCTCATGTGGCACATTGCTTCAAATTATACAAACATGAGATTTCAAAAGGGTGACTTAGGTGAGCAAGATATACCAGTTGACTAGGTATACGGGTAAATACTAAATGATGGCATGGTAGGCCAACGATTGAGGTACTTTTGGCAAGTGTGGACAGTGACCACCATGTTTCACAATACCCTCTCTCTATTTAGCTAAGTGGTTAAATATGGTGGATACCTATTCTCTAGTTTTCGGTTGCTTTGCTTCTGTTGGGTGGTCACCCACATTTTTGACTCACCGCATCATTATGCTTTTCTATCTCCAATTATTTGTCATGTATTTTGAGCATCTTCATCACTTTTTATTCTCGTGGCTTTGCTCTATAAAAGAAGAGGGTAGCAATTATGTATGTGTGGATGCATATGGTAGTGTTACATGTTAAGAAGTGAAACTTAAGTCTAAATTAATCTCAGATTGGTTTATAAGGTGATACAAAAATGTCTTCCTTATCCTTAGTCGATGTAGAATATTCAACACATCCCTCCCACGTTCAGATATATACATCTTAAATGTAAGACTAGACATAATAAGTGATTAGCGGGCAGCACGATAAATCTAACAAACAATAAATCTCATTAGGATAGACTCTAACTCATAAACTCTAATATAATATTAAGAAATCTAACTCAACTTAATAAAATCGGTTTTTAAAATAAGGTTTGCATTCATTTATATAATATAAAATTGTGTTATCCTAAAGTGAGATCTCCAACATTTGTGGGTTTGTTTCACATGAATGAATTGTTCTTAAATATGTGACTTTTGGTTTCTGGGAAAGATGTTAAATTTAAGGAAGTTCCAAATAAGTTTACTCTGCACACTACATTGACAATCGATCTAAAACGGCCTAGCTAGATTACATCGATTGATCTCGACATTCCATGGAAAATGTGACGTAAAATCTTCCTACACCGAAAGTTAAAAGTGTGGCAATAAAGTGAAAATTGAACGAAACGAAAGTAGCAAATGAAAACTAATCTAAACCTACTCATATTTTGGTAAATTGAAAAAAATGAGAATGGAAGTTCGCGAAAAGAAGTTGATGAATGAAAATGTCCCTTTTGTTTTTTTTTTATATCCTACAAACATTTCACGTTTCTCTTTCTCTAATTAAAAAAAATAGCAAATACAATGTGTTTAACCGAGTTATTATTGAGGAAGAATATCCAATGTTTGGAAGGATGGTTATGAATGATAATGAGGACAAGTTCAACTTCAATAAGAAATAAGTAAGAATAGAGATTTGTTTGTAAATGATGTTTTAATATTAAAATAAGCAAGTGAATGAATAAATAAGAACATAATGTAAAATAATTATAAGAGCAAATGAAGATGAAGATGAAGATGAGAAAAAAAATCATATTTATTAATTTGAGAATGGAAATGAATATAATTTTTTACTTGAATAGTGAAAATGAAATACTAAAATCCACACCAGGAATTGCCTTCTCTAATTATAATTGAATATACTACTAAAAAAAGTTAATTGTGAGAGATATTATATTTTTTTTTAGAAAATGTAAAATATGAGACGTAACAAAGTAATGAAATATTAGTTTTCATAGTCTATTGCTTAAGAAACAAATAATTAATTCATTAAAACTAATCGTGCAATTACAAACTTAGTTTTAATTAATAATTTATAGATTTAAATTTTGTTCTAAAATTAGTCGTAGAATTAAATAATGTAGAAGTAGTGATTATATTTAAACACCCCATATTATATTTTGAAGAATATTTTTTTCTTGTCAATGTTTGTGAGTATTGTTAAGATAATCTACTTATGAGTTATGTCCCGTAAATAAATTAAGGATATTAAAAGAAGTTAAGATTTTATATGTATGAAAGTAGACTGGTGTTTTGTTTATAATTGAGATAAAATAATAATTTAATCTTCTTATATAAAGGACAGAAAGAGTATAGTACAAAGTTACTGTACCACTTGTTGAATAAACAAAAGAGTGGACCTGTGCTTTCATCAAAGACAATAAAAGAGAGAGAAAGAGAATAAATGGTGATTATATATATATATATATATATATATATATATATATATATATATATTTTTTATAGATATATGGTTTTCCACATTTTAATGGTATTTTTATAAGAATGTTTTATCAATAAAAATATCATTTTAATATGGATATTGTAGATATGAGCTTTTTAAAATTAAATAAACTTACTTATATAATAAATCTTCTTTAACTTTAAAGTAATATTCATAACCCAATACTAAAGTAATATTTTTATTGATAGAAACTTTAGTCAAAAAAGTTTCATCAAGACTATTTCTACTACTCTTGAGAATATAAGTTTTTTTACTGTAAGTCATATTTGTAAATTATATAACACATATAAGGTTATATTGGTATAATATTTAATAAATGTTAAATGATTTAATAACTCTATATTGAATTATAACTACAATACTAGAAAAATACATTTCATTTATTACAAGTTCTATTAGACTTTGAATTAGTAAAGTCTTCCCTCTCAAAATGGTCAAGGTCCAAGATTCTTTCATTAATAAAATAATCAATGCTAGTTAGTAAATGAGATTACTAATATTGTAGCATTTTCTCATATGCAATCAAATACGTAGCATCCACCAAAATAACACACAAAATTGAAAGGGAGATCCAGAAAAACAAAACAAAAAATAAATTGTACCATACAATTATGATTTTGTCCACATTTTTCGTCTTTGTTTTCAAAGGTGTGTTTCTTTACCCGTTTATAGAAAAATCTGATATAGTTTTTAAAAAAATTAAAAGTACTTTAAATTGATACAAAATATTATTACTATTTATTTTCACATGAATAGGAAAAACCAATAGAACGGTTATATAAAAGAAGAAGTTCAAACATCAAACCACATGAGAGCATGTTATTTGTTCAGTTTCACTGTTGACTACTGAAACAAAAAGATTATGGATGAAATGAAAAATTAAACAAAAAAAAAATATCAGTGAACATATTTTAGAAGAGTTAAACACTCATAAAATTTAAGCACTAAAATCATATTCAAACTATATAAATTTGATCTTGCAGTACCATCATCCCTTATGCATTATTTTTAAATATTAAAGTTTGAAAAGTCAAACCCTAAATCTGAGGTTGAATGAGTCAATATTTAATATCACACATTGCTTGGACCAAATGGAATCTTAAATAAAAGCCGAATTAATATAAATGTAAAAAATCAATATTTAATAAAATATTTTATAGTAAATAAATAGTTTTTTAAACAAAATTTATATATATATATATATATAATTTAAAATAAAATAAAAAATGGAATACATTTACACAAACATTTACTCTTACTTTCATTATGGCTATTTGTATGTTAGTTAAAAGAAATATATTAGATGTTAAATGGCAAAAACTTAAATGCTAAATGAAAAGAAATCTCAAAAAGTACTTTATATCATTTAAAGATATACATCAAACACTATTAACACAGTTAAATTTTTTTAACCAATTAAAAAAAATTGAAGTTAACTAAAAGAAGTTGTCAAATATAATCTAAAAAAATATATAAGTATGAAAAGAATTTATATTATTGATGAATAAAAACCCACCACATATAATAAATTATTAACTTTTATAATATTTATCGTAAGAATAATAATATTTCGCATAACTATTACTTTCCTAAAATATATCATTTTTATTTAAACAACACAATGCATAAAAATTGATGTAGTTATTTGATTGGTACGAACGAAAAATTATTGTGGTGCAGCAGCACTAAAAGGCCAGGAATTAAAACTTTGAGGGGTTTGTACGAGAATTTTGACCCTTAACTAGAAAAATGTAGAAAATGAAACATTAATTTATAGACCTGCTTCAATTGTAATGTCTATATGGATAAAGACACATAGCTACACCAATTTCTTTCCACTTCCATTACCTTTTTTTCCTTTAGCTCTATAGGCCAATGCAACCCTATCATTGATCATAACCAATAAAATTATTATAGTTATTCTAAAAACACTAATTTTATAAAAAAAATATATATTATTTATATATCTCTAATTGAGTTTTTAATAAAGAAATTTATTTGAAGCATTGTTGTTAATTTTGGGTAAATTAATGAAAAGTAGGTTATGTATCTAGGGAATAAGAATGAAGTACGAAAGAACAAAAGTCATGTTGATCTTGCAAATAATGAAGGTAGGGCCCCCTCGATGAAATTCTTTAAACTTCTCACCTAACAAAAGGAAGCAACTTTTTGTAAGTCACAAAAAAGCAAAACCCTACTATAATTAAAGCATTTGCATCTATAAAGATAATAACAATCCCGTGTTCCCAAAAGATTTAGAGTGGCAATGATGCACTTTTTTTTTCAAAACATCATCAAAAGAAGTTCACTAAAGCACCATCAATAAATAGTGTACCCAAAATTAAATTTAAATCCCTATTTTCTTTAATCACAAATACATCATTGTGTTTCCCTAATTGCAAACCCTTTCTTTGCCTTTTTACCATCCTAATCGTAAAACAACACAAAACATACTTTATTTTACCAATAAACAATCTCAATCACAATAATACACACACTTAACAACAACTTTCACGTTTTCGGATTAAAAGATTTCGGGTTAAAACTCCGTTAGCTTCTTCGCTCTAATAATTTATTTATTTTCTTACAAATAATGTCTGTGTTGAATGGGAAAAATATATATTTAACTTTTCCTGATTGAGTTATGCGTTAAAGTTTACGAGCAGGGTTCACTGATTTTGTTCTGGTTTACTTACACGCCTATTTTGATTCAAACCAAAAATTAAAAATACAAATCAGAAGAAAATATTTAAAGTATAAAAGATATAAGGTCCACAAATTTTATAATAAGTAATACAATAAGAGGCATCCGTATGTTACAAATTGATTCAGATTTATAGTATATTTGTATTTTAATTTTTCGGAGCTCAAATATTAAACCACAGATGAAAAATTAAATATGCACGATTATCTGGTTTTATAATTGTTTATCTGTGTGTTTGGACGAGGAATTTTAACAATTTTAAAAAATTAAAATATTTATTAATTAAATTACTTACAATTGAATTCTATTTATTTATTAAATAATTAGTTTGGATTAAGTTATTGAAAGATTTTTTTATATAAAACAATAAATTTCAAACAATTTAGTAAATGGTTTAAATTTGTATTTTGATACGGGGGATTTTAACAATTTCAAAAAATTAAAATATATGGTAATTGTTATGAAATTAAGCGAATAACAGAGAGAAGAGAATAATATATAATAGAGAGAAAAAACAATAGAGAATAGATAATGAGAGAATAATAGGGAGCAATTTCTCTGTGTATTATTATTGATAGGAAGAGTCCTATTTATAGATACAATATGTAATTCATAGAGGAAACAAATCAACTTAGTTCATACAAATATTTACATTAAGAGTAATGTAATGAATCATATGAGTATCAATCATATGAGTAAATGTATCAAATCAATGGACAATCATTAATTCATAACACTCCCCCTTGATTGTCCATTGATAAAAGAATGTGCCTCGTTAAAATCTTACTAGTAAAAACCCTTTGGGATAAAAAAAACCTAGTGAAGGAAAAAGAGTACAACATTCTGTATTCTTTAATACAATATTGTTCATCACATATTCTATTTCTCCCCCTCATGTAAACTTACATTATTAAGGTGACAAAGTCCGAACTTGTGAATCATTTGCTTAAAAGTTCTTCTTGGCAAAACTTCATAAATAGGCTTGCCATATTTTCACATTAATGAACTTTTGGATATCTATATCATCCTTTTAATTGAACAATACACTATTGTCTTCATATATGGTTGTTGATTCCACCTTTGTCGGGGATAGTCACAAGTTTCTTGCACATGTTGAATTATAGACCTTAGCCAAACATATTCACAACTTTCCTCGTAATTATGTATGATTAGACGATGTTGCTATTATGGTTTGTTTCATATACCTTCATGAAACCATTCTACTACCACATGTGATCAAACATCTTGTTTGTGATCAACCATTGTGACATTGTGAGAATATGTAAGATAACATGCATATACATAACCCATTCATCTGAATCTAAATCATTTGGATGGAATAAGCTCATATTCGTAGTACCCTTAAAGTAACGAAGTATATGTTTTAGTCCAAACTATTTTCTTCTTGTAGTTGAAGAACTATATCTTGCTTAACAAATTTACTGCAAATGCAATATTAGATCGAGTATAATTAGCAAGATACATTAGTGTTTCTATGACACTAAGATATAGTGCTTATGGACCAAGAAGATCTTCATCATTTTATTGAGGTCTAAGAAGAACATTTATCAACATCTAACGACCTCACAACTATTGGAGTGCATAATGGATGTGTCTTGTCCATTTAGAACATTTTAAGCACCTTAATCATATAAGCCTTTTGATGTATAAAAACACTTTTATTTAAATACTCAATTTCTAATTTCAAACAAGACTTTGCCCTTCAAAGATCATTCATCTCAAATTATTTCTTTGAGTAATCAATTGTCTTTGTGAGCTCCTTAGGAGTTCCAACGATGTTTATGTCATCTACATAAACCATAATTATGGCAAATTCATTTTTGGATCTTTTCATATAAATACAAGAACAAATAGGATCATTTCTTATCCTTTTTTTAATAAGTACTCAATAAGACGGTTATGCCACACACGTCCTGATTGCTTTAATCAATAAAAGAGCATGTTCAATTTCATTGAATAACCCTCTTTAGAATTTGTCTTGTTGGGTAAATAAATTCCTTTAGGGATTTTCATATAAATATGATTCTCAAAAGAACCGTACAAATAGGTTATAATATCATCCATTAGATGTAAATGCAAACCTTGTTGTGCAACTAGGATAATCGAATATTGCAATGTTGTTGCATCTAATACTAGTGAATATGTTTTTTCACAAATCAATACAAGGTTTTGTAAACAACCTTGAGCAACCAATTGTGCTTTGTATCTAACAATTTCATCATTCTTAATTTGATTTTTGCACAAAAATTCATATGTACTCAATGAGTTTCATAACTTCAGGTGTGCGAACTATATGTCCAAAAACCTTTCGTTTAGCAAGCAAATATAATTATGCTTATTTGCATATTTTCATTTCGGCCAATCTTTTCTTTGCCGACAATCTTCAATGATCATTGCTTATTGATCTTTATTGTCATTCATAGCATTCATCGCTATGTTATAAGTAAAAGTTTCGTCAATGTTAACTTCATTTTGGTTTCATATTATATGATTCATGACAATTTATTGAGATCTCATCATTTTCAACAATTTCAGGTACCTGAGGTTCTTATGGAACCGAACCATTAATTATGTCAAATGAATCTTTTGGGATTTCAACATTTTCGATTAGGTCATTTTGCATTTTAGCTCCTTTTCTCATTCAAGAGTTTTTATTTTTGGAATCAATAGGCCTACCACACTTCAAATGTGTTATGAAATAATATCCTTGAAACTTTCTATTCAACTTCTTAGTAGAAGTATAATAGCTCTTCTAGAGCCTTCAAATATATTTGTAGTACTATAAATAATACTAACATTTATGTCTCGCATTATCAAACAAGAGAAAAATTTATTACTCTTGAGAATTGTATAAGTTGTTGCACTATCAATAAAACACATAATCTTTGGCACTAGTGCCAACATTCGTTCCTCATATAAACGTAAATATCAATATGATTTTGTTTTAACACTCTCATAACCAATGAGGTGATCAATGCTTCCATTTGATTTATCAAGATTATATTTGTAGTACTATAAATAATACTAACATTTATGTCTCGCATTATCAAACAAGAGAAAAATTTATTACTCTTGAGAATTGTATAAGTTGTTGCACTATCAATAAGACACATAATCTTTGGCACTAGTGCCAACATTCGTTCCTCATATAAACGTAAATATCAATATGATTTTGTTTTAACACTCTCATAACCAATGAGGTGATCAATGCTTCCATTTGATTTATCAAAGAAAATAATAATATCAAGATGAGTAGCATCCATATGGCCAAAATCACAATCACCATCTTAATAAGCAAAATGTGTTTCTATGTTCTTCTCATTATTTGTAAGATGTTTTGGTGTATAATAAGTACAACTCAAATGGTCTTTACCACCGTAATGATAATATATACTTTCATCTTTTTGTCAATATTTTCACATTTTCTTTTTCCCTTTTCACATTATTGTGCCACTTCTGGTGACAAATGTGACTTTGAAATTTTCTTTATAACCATGTTTATGATCTATATCACGATCACGATCATGAAAATATAAATCAAATGTTGCTGCATTCACTTCTGGGAATGGAGCAGAACCAACCAATTTGGACAGATTTCATCATTTTCTATCAAAAGCGCTCATTGCTTTGTTCAGCCATACAAAGACATGAAATAAATTTATAATATTTATTGTTGCATTCACTTATGGGAATGGAGCAGATTAGGCGGATCTCATAATTTTTCATCAAAAGCTTTATTGCTTTATCCAGCCAACCATACATAGACATGAAATAAATTCATAATATTTGTAAAATCTCTTCACAATATAATATTTTTTTTGTCTCATGAGCAAATTAATTTTTTAGATGTTTTATTTCTTTATTTAATGGTATCCCAATATCCATTGCATCTAAATGTATTTCAACATTTAAAATCCAATATAAGAAATTCTTCCTTGTAATATCAAGTGTCACAAATCCAAATCTTGCAGCGTTTCGCGTGTTTAGAACTAGCACATAAAATAATAATATTAATAATAATAATAATCATCATCAAAATAATATAATAATCACCGTCATAATAAAAATAAAAATTATGAGATGGAGATGAAAATTGATAAAGTCAAACAATTTTTATCACAAGAGGAAGAATATAGTGTAAAATTATAAATTGAGAAAGGATTAGAAAAAGCCTGGATTGAGACACGCAGAGCACTGTCGTTAGAGAGAAACAACTTTCATTAGTCCTCAATTGGTTGGAGCATCGTGCTGATAACGTGTTATGAAATTAAGCGAATAACAGAGAGAAGAGAACAATAGATAATAGAGAAAAAACAATAGAGAATAGATAATGGGAGAATAGAGAGCAATTTCTCTGTGTATTATTATTGATAGGAAGAGAGTCTTATTTATACATACAATATGTAATTCATAAAGGAAACAAATTAACTTATTAATACAAATATTTACATTCATTAAGAGTAATGAATCATATGAGTATCAATCATATGAGTAAATGTATCAAATCAATGGACAATCATTAATTCATAACAGTAATTGAATTATAAGTAATTGATTTTCTTTTTATTTTTTAAATAATTTGTTTGGATGAAGTAACTGAAATATTTTTAATTTTAATTTTTTTGTTTGGATAAAATAATTTAATTTTTATTTTACGTCAAACTTAACTCTATTTTTGAGTCTAATTAGTTTAGCTCGACTTTCAATTCAATACGACTCCTCTTAAATTTAGGTTCAAGCCGACCTTTGTCCCGACCCAGCTTGACCGACTTAAGCAACGACCTAACTCAGCCTTCAACCAGGCATGATCCTATTCGACCTTCGGCTCGAACAAGTCCGATTAAACCTACGTCCCGACCCAACTTGACCTTCAGTCCGACCCGGCTTGACCTTTGGCCTTGCTTGACCCGGCTCGACCTTCAGCCCAACCCAAACTGGTCTGACTCAACCTTTGGTTTGACCCGACCCAACTTGACCTTCAATCTGAATTGACTCGACTCGACTCGACCTTCTACATGATCCAACTCAACTTTGTGGACCTGTAAACTTTTGTCCTACCTAATGAACAATTCCACAACAAAATTTCAATTTTCTTCTTTTTATGAACGAATCTCAAATCATATTATTTTAATTATTTAAAATACATTCTTAAACCTTTTTAATTTCAATTCTCTTTTAATTTTTGTTATCCAAACTTATTATTTTTCTTAACAAAATTAAATTCTCAAATAAATAAATTATCTTTTTGAATTGAGTCATTCAACCACACCATAATCCTAAGACAAAAGGAGGAATTTGAATATATTAATTCTTTTAACTATGATCAAACTTGAAGATTAAAAGTACACAAAAAGTAGATTATCATTATTCCTAATGACGAAATTGTGGAATCACGTATTTTATTGATGAAAAGTGAACACAAAACATTTTATTATTTATCAATAGCAAATATTTATTTTATCTAACAAAAAATAAAAAATATATTTCAAATTAAAATTTTATTAAAATTGAATGCTGCTGTATGCGTTGTCGATTGAAGTTTTCTTTCGTTGAGATTTTGTGTTCATCTGATTATGTAACTTGGTTTGAAGTCTTAATGTAAGACTTTGAGTGTTTGACTATAATGTATAGATGCCTAAACAAATTCTATGAAGGTTGTAGGAAAATAATATTTAATTTTTTGGTCGATGGCATGTATATGTATATACTTTATAATTTAATTTGATTAAGATCCTGTCACATACAAGAATGGTAAAATCATTATAGAATTTGCCATTGATAGAATGCAATATAACAAATATTTATTCCTTTTGAATAAGAACAAATTATTTTAAGAAAAAAATTATTTTTTACAGTTCATTTGCTTAAGTTTCTTTATCAAGTTTTTTTTTTCTAATATATATATATATATACATATATATATATATATATTTATATATATATATATATATATATATATATATTTATATATATATTTTTATGTGTTTGTAATAATTTTTAAAATAATAAAAAGATAAAAAAATTATAATAAAATAATTGAGACTTATTATGATAATTTAAATTTAAATAGTTTTTTTTCCTCAAGAGTTTTTTTTTTATTTCAGTTTTTCAATTAAAAAATTTCCATTTTTTACTTTTTAGATTTGTATGAAGGGTCTATGTTAATATTTTGTTACAAATAACGTTAGTGAACTTCTTATATAGCCAATGGAGTTTAAATTTCCATACTTATTTAGTTTAATTTTAGTGACAAGTTATTATTTAATATATGAATATGTAAAAATTTATTTTTATTATAACTTATTTATTTACGTATAGAGAATACACCATGGTAATTTTGAATATGTTGGAAATATACGAAGATAAAACGTTTAGTTTTTTGTCGGGTAAATATCAAGCTAATAGAGTGAAGAGGTCGAGTGGAATAGTGATTATAAGGCTGTATAAGCTAATAGAGTGAAGAAGTTGAGTGGAATAATGATTACAAGGTTGCATTAAGAGTGTAAGGACATAAAAAATTGATAAAAGTATAGATGATTTTTTTTATAAATAGACTTTAAATATCTTATTATTAAAATACAAATTTTTTAAACAAAGAAATTATATAGTTGAATTTTGTTTTATAAACACCACATGCTCTTTAAAATTATTGACATTTTGTTCCATCTGTTTTCTTTTTAAGTTTCTTGTTAATGTGATATTTTTTTTTATATTATAGACCCTAATAGAGATCTTAACATAAAGTAGAAAAATACTAGTATATGAGAATCTTATTTAAGTTAGTTCATCTTTATACCTTTTATTGAGTCAATTTATAAATTTATGCGGGCATGTGTTACAATGTTGTTGCATGTGGTCTAAAATAAATCAAGATAAATTTTAATTTGTTTGTAATAGATATAAAATGGTCTAGTCATTAATGAGTTTATTATGTACACATATAGTATTTTATGAGAGTGAAAGTTTGTAGAGTGTGTTAGAGTCAAAAGGCTTCATTCAGGTAAGGAAAGGTAGTTTAATTTTCAAATTGTATTATAAGTTAGATTATTTGGTGTGTGAAAGTGACTTGGTCACCAATTTTTTTAAGTTGTATGATATTTTTATGTGAATATAATAAGTAATATTGATGAAATTTGAGCGAAATGGTGTTAAGAATGAATTGATATTGATTTGGAGATTTTATAGGTATTTGAGTAGTACATATTATATGATGATTTTGTTTTTAAAGAGAAATGGATAAAGATTTAGAATATTGGATGAAAAATGATTGATCAAAAACTCTTTTGTTGAATGAATTGTTGAATAATTTGTATATATCAAATTGTTTTTTGAAGACATTTTTTAACTCAATGCGATATTTTTGACACGATAAAGTAGTAAAATTGTCCTTGAATTATCTAATATATTTGTTAAGTATTTTTGAATTATGTAAACTCATTAGACGAGTCATTCATTCGAAGAACGAAATTTTAGATTTTAAGATCTAGTGAATTTAGTATGCTATATTTGTTGAGCAAGCCAAAATTTGTCAAACAAGCCTTTGAAATTGGACTTCTAGAGAGCTTGGGGTGGCATGGTAGTTAGGCGAGTTTAGTCCTATTAGACAAATTTATTATGTTTTTCTCATAGTACTTGGTTGATAGGCAAGTCAATTTCCTTGCCGAGAAAAATTAATTTGATAAAAATTCAAAAAGCATAAAGGAACTTGGTCGTTGTTCACAAGATTAAACAAGATTATTAATAAATGAATTTTAAGTCTAACTCAATTTCACAAAGCTAACTTATAAGGTGAGGTATGAAATTATCTTATCTCTAGTAAACGTGGGATCTACAACACCCTTCTTATGCCGAAACATATATATCTCAAGTGTGAAACTGATAGGTTATATTTTTTCATATATGGTTTATAGTCATGGTCATGGCATAGTTATGGTCATTGAGAGATTGTGGTTCTATATGGTTATATAACATTAGTCTTACACATATAAGACCTTAGACACC
>Ga0214543_1001894_pt1 | contig 41084 bp, 18 predicted proteins | sample CNSS2metaG_FD_160094 | JGI IMG/M metagenome (GOLD analysis project Ga0214543, IMG submission 160094) | Root nodule microbial communities from cowpea collected in UCLA plant growth center, Los Angeles, California, USA - CNSS2 | ecosystem: Host-associated > Plants > Roots > Nodule | place: USA...
AAAAAAATATTTATTGAAAACTGACAATTTTAAATGACATAATTTTCAATAGTAGTATGACATTTGATAATACGATAGTTAAAAACGCCATATTTTACATGTAAAATATGACAGTTTTAAAAATGTTGTATTATACTGAAAAAACGACATTTTCAAAGAAACGCCATATTAAAAACGCTATTATATACACGATTTTTTGTAGTGGTTAATTTGAAAACTTTTTCAATCGACATTGATTGAAAAGTTGGAAAGAAATAATCCTAACTAACTATGTAACGCTCATATAACTGACAATCATATTATATTCAACTCTACAACCTGTATAGTAACATATCAAAGTATTTTAAAACACACTATAAATTATATATACAAACATAAAATGTTTTTTCTCAAAAGTAAGATATAACAAGAACTAATATATTAATATTTCTGCTCATCCATATCTGCTAAACATGCATCTATGTCTACTAATATATATGAATTTAAAGAATGATAGTATAAACAAAAACAATCTTATACAATCTCATTACAATCACACATTCACAAATATAATAATAATAATAGATCACACATGAATCAAATTTTTTTTTTTATGTTTTATACTACTTTTGAACTTTATCGACATGAATTTCATAAAATTTATTTTTCAATCTAAAACATTTACCATTCAAGTATAATTTTGTATTCCTAATTCATCTTATTCTTTATTCTTTATTTACTATACATCTATTACTAACTCTCTCTTTTTTTTCAAAATAAAAATTTATTACTAAATAGTAAAAGAGTCTAGATTGAAAAATAAATTTCTATTCACGTCAATAAAATCCAAAAGTGGTTTAGAATAGAAAAAAATGCCACATGAATTTATATAACAAAGTAATAGTCACTAATATATATATATATATATATATATATATATATATATATATATTATTGACACCTTTTAAAAAAACTCGTATGTAATTTCTATCATAGATTAACAATTTATTATTTAAGCATACTTAAGTTTTCATGGTTGTGTGTAAGTTTAAGACATCTAATATCTCAAACTCATATTGTTCCATATGTGAAACAAACTCTAATTTAGCTTCCTACTACTTAAGATTCTAATTTATGTGATCTAAACACTTGATGAAACTAATATATCTTTATTATAGATTCTATAACTTAATATATCTCTATTATGTATATCATTTAAATCATAATTATTCTATATCATAAAAAAAATACTAAAAAATTAACAACTCATCATTCATTGCACCATAATAAGATTCAATTGTCACAAGTCACTAAAATATAATAATTTATTGAAATATAAATAATTTTTAGAAACCTTTAAAAATATATTATTTAAAGTGTAGAAAACATTGTTTCGCTTGGTAATCTTATTTAACTAATTAAGTACATGTTTAAATTTATTTAGTGACCAATATACTAATTCGACCAAAAGTTCATTTGTGCAATGACATGTTGATCGTTCAACAAACAAAACTTTTTGGATTTTCACAAATTTAATTTCATTTAGTATCCAAATCTTTTAATGAATGAAGTTTGTTCAATAAACCATGTGACTATGCAGAAGATATATCTCCAAAAATTCATAAATTATGCAAAAACTTACAATTCTAACCAAATGTTTAATTTTATATTCAAATTTAACTATTCCAAAATCCATGTTCAAAGTCAATCTATTGTTTAGCGAAATTCCACAATTAAAAAACATACAATTAATTATTTTGGATTTCGAAACCAATATCAATCAAATTCTCTATTCCTAAAGTTAATTTAACATTTTTCTCTAAGTTACTTACAAAATACAAACATATATGGTTTCCTTATCTAGAATGATTCAAATTACAAACAAAAACACCCATAAAATCAGAAAATTTTCAAAATTATAAAGATCTAAATTACATAACTAAACAGAACTAAATCTTTATATATGACTAAACTAAGCGAAAAGTTCACATTAGTCAACTTATCAAATCAAAATAAATGTCAATCATAAAAAGAAAAGAAAAAGGATTTAGAACAATTATATACGAATTAAAAGATAATTTAAAAAATATTTTTTTTTAAACTATTGTATATATAAGTTAATTATAAGATTTTAAAATGTGTATTTTATATTTTAAATTTTCTAGTTTAGAATTTCTTATAAAAATTCACTACTAAAAAAACTCATATTTTCTACCAATTTTGTTTTGAATTTTTTTATAGAAAATATTTCTAAATTTTGATATGAAAAAAAATTTGCAGAAAATTGCTGTCAATTTTTTTGCAAAATATTTTATATAAAACACTCTTCGCAATAAATTTTGTAGAAAATACTTGCGAATTTTATAATTTTGTAATGAAATAATTCGTTACGAAATAATTACTTACTAATTAAAATTCTAAAAAAAAATAGCAGTAAAAAGTCTTTTCTTATAAATTTTTTAACAAATTTATAAAAAAAAAATTATATAATATGAAAATTTTTAATAATTTGGTAAAAAGAAAAATATATCCTTATCTTATTATCATAATTTTCATTTGTACCCTAAGATTCCCATTGCCTCTCTCCTTTTTGGCAATATTTTTGTGATTCTTTTGAGGTGAATAATAATTGAATTGTACTCACATTCGAAATTCCTGATTACCATGCTTCATTAGTAATTTTTATTCTTTTGCTTTAACACCTCCTAACATTCTTTTGTTATTTATTGCAACCTTTTTTGTCTTCAAACAAAAAGATGTTTTCAACCAGAAAAAAAAAAATGTTCTAAAAATTTAATTAAACAATTAACATGCATATTTCAGGTAAATTCTGGGAGTTCAAAGTTATGCGCCACAATTTTACAATTAGTTAAATATGTAATTTTTTTTATCGTACTTTTCTGTTATGTGTACGCAGAAGAATCCATGATTCGACCATGAATATTTTAAAATTAGAAACTAAAATCCTGAAGAAATCACCAAAGTTATGAATATGTCTTAGGTTATTGAAAGCATGACGAAGAATAAATTCATAGTTTTCGGTAAGTATTATTTGAATTTATCTTGATGAAAATAAGTAAAATTGATATTTAAATCGTAAAATTCTAAGATTTTATATTATATTTAAAAGTTAAATTTCATGTAAGATAGTAGAATCGATATAAAATTATAAAATTATATAAATAGAAGTTTTTTTTTTTAATTTTTTGATGGACTCTTCGCCTTAAGAAAATCTATTCAGTTTAAATTAAATCTAACCTTAATTAAAAGTTAATATAACTAAAAAAATTATCGTTATTACATTTCATCAACTAAAAATTAATATAATTATTATTAAAATCCACTTATGATAGTGAAGAAGATAAAATTATTGCTATCTCATTCAAATTCTTATTAGTATATTTAGGAAAGAGGTAAAGATAGTAAAGATCCTTTCAATTTTTATTTTAATTGAAATATTTTATATTACATGAAACATTAAGTCAAAAAATGTTATACAATAAAAATACTTTCAATTAAATTGAATGAAATATTAAATAACAAAAGCAATAATTCATAAACTTATCATAAGTTTAAAATGATTAACATTTCCTATAAATTTGACTCATATATTATTAATATTGTATCTTCTAATAACACAAAAAGAAGATATTTATTGAAACTCTAGCATTTTAAGCTATTTTTTTATATAATGAGAGGTTGACTTAAAATTGATTGGTTTGGGCACGATGGAGACATTCCATGTGATGACGAGGCACTCTTTAATTCAATAATTGTTTATGTATAACTAACCAATATATATATATATATATATATATATATATATATATATGAATATCACAAAATTCAAAATTCAAAATTCAAATACTTCAATTTCAATAACACACGCTCTGCTACCGTTGCTTTTCTGTTTCATTTCCTTCGCTCTTCCAAAACCTAAACTTTTCTTTTTAAATTCATTTCTTCAATCATTCTCTTCTTTCTTCTTTAAATTCTCTCTCAACTCCTGTTTCCAACTACAGTGTTTTTTAAATTAATTATTACTTGCTATCAGATAGTGTATTATTGAAAATGAATTTTAAATCTAATTCAACCCAGTTTGTAAAAAAGATTCGTATTTATTTATATATTATGAGATTATCTTATTTTTAGTTTGACATAAATTTTTTTAAAAATATTATATTTAATGTTGTCTTAATCTATAACAACGAAATATATATTCTTATTTAATTGGTGTCAATTGTAATAGTTTTTTTTGTTTTGTTAAATATGATCGTTTTTCTTTTGTTATTAATGATTTTATGCTGTGATTTAAAATATTGTTAAAATTAAAATCAAAAGAAATTTCCATATATTATAAAAGTTCTTTATATGCATATTTAAATCAATTGTAATTTATATTCTATTTCATTTTACCCTTTATTTCTTTTAGCGAAATACGGTTGCACTTTTTTTGTCTTCAGTAATTTTTCTGTTCTTATCTTCCAACTTTTTATTCTTATTTATTTTATGCGGTTATATGGATTTTTAACTTGATACATCATTATTTAGTAAACTATTTCAGGACAAAAATAAAATAAAAATGTTTCAGAAAAAAAAACTTTTAGAACCACAATTTCCAAGAATGTAATATAAAATTATTATGGTTAAATATGTGTTTGTCCCTTAACTTTAAGTGAATTTTGTAATTAGTTCATTTCGAAATTTTAGATCAGTTTAGTCTTTCATATTTCAAAATACGTATATTTAGTCATTTTAATCAAATTTTGTTAGGTTTATTTGATATTTTGTATACATGTCAGGATTGTATTTGAGTTGTTTATACTATTTGATACATGTTTGCTTCAATGTTAAGTCAAATACTATTATGAAACGTGCTTGAAATGTCAGATAAACTTAACAAAATTTCATTAAAATGACTAAATCAATGTATTTTGAAATACGAAGGACTAAATTGGTCTAAATTTTCGAAATGGACTAATTCCAAAATTCACTGAAAGTTAAGGACAAAAACAAATTTAACCCAAATTATTAAAATTTAGAATCATAATTCAACAAATAGAAGTATTTCCAAAAACCATATTTAAGTCCTTATTTTAACTTGTTTATATTTCTCTCTCATCTCTAAAGTATTATATTTCTTTTTTCATTTTTATACATTTTTCTTTTTTGTTTTTTATATCCCTCCACTCCAAAATGGGTTGAATGTTAACCTTTTTTTTTTTTAATTTTCATTTTAACATTTATATATCTAAATGGCATAAATGCATGGAAATATTGGACCTACAATATGTATGTGGATGGGAATGGAATATTTAGTTGTGAGGCAGAAAACAAAAAGGATGTTACTTTACTTTACTATATGTTAATCTTCTTTATCATATGAATGCACATGATCATGGAAAGTACAATCTCTTCCCATCGCTCTATTATTTGTTTTTTTTCTAACTACAATTATCTCTTAGACACACTTTCTAGGAACCTACCCCAACAACAATCCTTTTCAAATATGCCCTAATTTTTTTTCATTTTTAATTAAACACAAAAAGAAGAAAAAAAAACTATACTTTACCATTCAATCTATCACTTTTTACCTTACACTTTCAAGAGGGTGTTTAGAACAACAACTCTTTTATTTTCATTCCCATTAGAATGAGATTGTTTTGGAGAATGATTACTCAAAAAAAAATAAAAAAATTGTTGTGTTATTGTTAGGTTTTATGAGAAAGTTTAGTAATTTTTCACTCAACTATGATCATGAAATTTTTTGTTCCCATTTATAATCATTATTTCTTATGATTTTTTTATCATCTTATGTTCATTAAAAAAATATTTATTCACATACCATTTATTTAAAAATATTATGAGTATTACTCTTACACTCATTTGGTCCCAAAAGGTTTTTCTTTAATAAATAATAAAATGTAAAAATAAAGTAAAAATATACATATGTATTACTTCATTATGTAAAACTCACACTCACAAAAAAACGTGAGAAAAATAATTAAGAATAAAATACTCTCAAATACTAAGATTCTCTATAAGTTCTTAATATGAATAAGGCCATAAATTAATTAATTAAGAAGTCACTTTAATTAATTTGAAATCTAATCAATGATTAATTCAATAAAGATCATTAGAAAATCAATGAAGATTCGTATTTCGGAAAGACATTGTAATTAACCTATTTCCTTATATTTTTTAAGCCCTTTTGATCTATTTGCTATTTGTTTCTTGTTTTATTTATTCATTTTCTATTTGATTTAATTGCTACGCATCTCATCTTTTATCTTTATATTTCAAAATCTAATATTTTCATTATAGTATTCTATGCACATATTTAGTTTAGGCATGCTATATTTGCGCATCTCATTTGTATTTGTTCCTTTTAGATTGCTCTAGGCGTGTTGCATTTAGTACTTTAGAAGTTTTAATTTTAATAATTGAGTGTCCCATCAAATTTTAATAATTCTAATAAAAATAATTAGAAAAACCTGTAATTAATGAAAATTACTTAGGATCTAATTACAATTTATAAAACTTTAAAAGAAATTTTGATGATGGGTAGAGTTTGGATTCTCTACTTGTTTTTTTATGTTGTTCCTCTGCTGTGTCTTCAAAATACATTGATGGTCATTAATTTTGAAATATATTAAAGTTATCTTTAAAGCATCAAAACAATGTGTTTTGAAGGCTCAGCAGAGAATAGTAAAAAAAAAAAAAACTCAACAGAGAAACTAGACTCGGATGGGTATGGGTTTCATCATCAATTATTATCAAAATTTGATCCAATACTAAGAATTATTATCAAAATTTGATCAAATACTAAGAATCCATAAACGTGTTTTTCAAAACCACAAATTTATTTTCATTTATGTGGTGAATTTTGAATTATTTTTAGTTTGATTAAAAGAAATCTTATATAAATACAACATTTTAAGCTATTAAGTAATGACAAATTCATAAAAAGAAATATTTTCATTATCTAAATATCCCATAAATATTAAAGAGTGAATGTGAGTGAATGGATAAGATGATACGAATTTGGCAATGAAGAAGAATGGAAGCACATGGAAACCAATTATTTTGCAACCAACTTTGCATGTACATTTGTTTGGGAGGGGACACTTCCTTTATACATACGAATCACCCATTCCTATTCACAACAATTGCATATGTTGTCTCATCAACTAAATTACTTTAAAAAATCTCACTTCCTACCAAAATTAAAACATGGAAAAAGTTATGGTTAAATCATTTTTTACTTAATTAAACTTTTAGCTCTATGATATATATACATTGTCATAGTAAAACTTTTTGACCATTAAAAATGTCAAGTCACCACATGGCATCATGATATACTAAAATAAATAAGAATATTTATAGAAAATAATATAAAAGTATTTTATTTGTGATAACTAAAGTAGAGTAAATTACATTTTTTGCTTTTGTTTTATTTTAGAAGATGGATATATGTGGTTGTTTTTAAAGAAGTTTTATATTGAAAAGATTGTTCACAAACTGCTGACTTCGTCGATGTGAATGACTTGTTTTTTCCTTTATAAACCTTAAAGTGATTGAATGTGAGAATGTTATTTCCATAAATCTTTTATCTTTTTATTTTTTTACAGTGAGAATTATCATTTTTGGACCCGTAAATTGTACAGTTCCATTTACACTGTAATATTTTTGTTTTACCTTTGTATTCTGAGTTTTTCAAATTAGACTCACTTTCATTTCACGAGTTGGACCTAGTTCTACCGAAGAGGTTCAAGTAAGCCCATTAACCTTTTGACATTTTTAAAAAAACTATTAAGCTTTTCCACCTTAGTTTCTCCTATCAATTTATTTACTCTTCAAAGTTATGTTTTGTTCCTCTCGAACTCAGTTGCTTTCACTCATTCAAGCAAAAGTTGAGCTAGGGTTTGTGTGAGATCCTACTTTGAGCTAACTGAACACTCTTCCTACATGTAAGTAAATCTCAACCTCTGTCCCATTCTTGTTTTTTTTTATCTCTAAGCTTTGGTTCCACGTTAATCTCTAAAATGGTCTCATTTTCGTCCCCCTTCGTTATGTTTGCCAGCTTCTTAAGCTGTAGTAGTACAGTGGCACTCTTCAGTTAGGGCTCTCTCTCTCCGCAACTTGCTTTTAGTTTCGAGGCAAGGAAGCTAGGATTTTAACGTTTTTGAAATATCTTACATGTCTTTGGTTCTATTTCATGTTTAAAATGCTTGGATGATGCTTGTGTGTGTATTAGAATGAATTGTCTGTGGTTTATTTTGGATTCTGGCGGGCTCTAATTAATCACTATATTGACCAATTTACGAAATAAAAAATTATTACTAAAATAGTCACTATTATAAATTAAATATTATAATTAATCACTAATTAATTAGAAACTAATTTAGAAATAAATTTCTTTGGTACCAAAAATCTTAGTAGCTAATACTTGGTGACCAATTTTTCTTTGGTAACTAAAACCTTGATAGTTAAATTTTAAAAACCAATTTAAAGACCAATTATAATTTTTTATTCATAATAGTACTATTTTAGTAACCAATAATTTTTCATTTTGTAAATTAATATCTAAATTTGTCACTATAGTGACTAACAACTTTTAATCACTAAAATTGATTGTTAATGAGACATTTTGTTATAGTGCTCACCCAAATAGTTGTATTTGCCAAGAGGTATACTTTAATAATTCAACTATACAAAACTAGTTTTTAAGATGAGGTTTGCATCCACTGATATATTATAGCAGTCTGTTACCGAGTAAAACAATAGATCCAATACACAATAAATTTTGTTAAAATATTTGATTTTTTTCAATTAATAGATAAATTAGTACCTGACACCTTCCATCCAACCTGGAAAAGGTTCAAATTGTGTGCTGGTTATCATGGTGGGGCGTATGATGACCAATGGTAGAGTGTTTTTCATTTTCATTGAAATTATTTCCCCCATTCCTTTGGTGAAGACATAAGTGTTTGGCTATCCATGAACATTTGCCCTATGTTAACAATAGATAAGGCAAGATTAAGAAGACAAAAATGGAAATTCAAATTTTCTTTGAATTTCTTTATGATATTTTTTACTGTGTCTTCAATCTTCAAAATATATTGATGATTACTAATTTTAAAATTTTAAAATATATTAAAAATAATTTTAAAATACCAAAATAAAATATATTATGCATAAAAACAATTCAAAACTACACATATGAATGCATACTTGTGGCATAATTAATTTGAAAATATATAATGCATTAGTTTAGTTCTTTAAACAAAGTTTGTTTCTATTTGGACTAAATACCAATTCCCTGATCTTAAACCTTTTGAATGACTTTTGAATCTGTTGCAATTACTAACTACAGCTTCAACATTATTTCAAAAGTTCTGGCAGACACATTCACACTCATTGCTCCAAAAATTATTTCACCATAGCAATTGGGCTCTATTAAATGCAGAAAAATAGTTGAGGCTTTTACTTTCTGCACCCTCAAAATTTTCAAAATCACTATTTTACTTTTCCTAAAAGTGACTTTTGGATTACATATTCTAAATCTGGAAAAATATTTCCAAAATTTTCAAAACAAGACTTTTAGAACAGAATTTTCAAAATAAATTTTTCAGAATTTATATAATATATCTTTCAGAACGTTCATATATGAAATATGTTCTAAAATATGCATTTATATGCCCTAAAAAATGAGTTAATTACTTGATTTGATCATTGCGTACCCGTAGATAAGTGGAGAACAATCTCATTTATGGCAATTCATAGCAAAACTCAATATATGAAAAACTCCCGTTGTGTTAGTGCTCATTGCAATATCATATCTGCAAAATAATATATACACACGTAAGTGAGATATATAATCTTCCGATTACATAATCAATTTAATCTATAAAAAGATTGTGATTAAGAGTAGGTTAGATTTTTCGATGTTCAGTCTAGATTCAATAAATGAATTGAATCTATAATCTAAATCTAGTTCATCTGGTTAAAATAAATTTGGATTCATATCCATTTTAACTAAATTAATCATATTTAGATTTTTTTTTTCGATCCAATTTAAATTGGATTAAAAGTATAGAATATTTTGTCGATAATATTAAATTCAATAATATCAATATAATATATTTGTTCTATTAGATATAAACATAATTAATTTAACTTATCTTTCGACTTAAGTCAATTCAACTTGACTTTAGATTTTAGTTGACTCAACTCGATTTATGATTAGAATCTATACGTGTCAATCTCCGATCAGGGTCAATTTTTAATTAAAATTCACTAAAACCAACCTTCTAAAGACACAGACTACGATGAACTTTTGACTGACTCCGACCCGACTGAGGTGCATTCAACTTGAAGATATTTTATTCATCCTTAACTTTGATATATTAACAAGAATAATTGTTGGTTGACAAAATTGTTTTGAACGGTAAAATAATATTTATGTATCATTTAAGTTGTTAGCATAATACTAAGCTTAATTTTGATTTATTTTATTTTAAAAATATTTCTTAAATTAATTGTATGTCGTATTGATAGAAATTAAATTACTTATTTTTGATAAATGAAATCTTATTACCTCTTATTAAAGTTGGTGGTTGCAGCAGTGTGTACTATAATGTCCAACTCTTTCAACATTTGGTTGCTCATGTTTTTGTCTTGAATGTCCAAGTTTTGAAGAGAAACATCAGCAGCAACTGCAACCACTTTCTCTGACACAAAAGATCTAAAATCTGCACCCACCTTATCTTTTAGCACCTTCAATAAGTCCTTCCCAATTACCTCAATATGTGTAAATATATTCAATTTCAATATTGGTTAGGAACACTTATTTAAACAAACATCTTGACAAAGAAATAAAATAAAATAAATTTATTCATAAATCGAAGTTAATTTATTTATAAGTTAAGAATCATAGTGGAACTTAATGAGTGCGAGTTTGATTATTTCATTCATTTTTAAATAAAAAATTATTTTTATATTTATTATCATATTCAAAATAGGTATGAAATTTTAGTCTTCTCTACACACCGTCAAGGAACGGATATACTTAATTATAACTATTATTTTTTTCAAATATTAATTAAATAATTTTTTATTAAAATAAAAATTACAATAAAAAAATCACGATATTATAAAGTATTTAATGTTAAAGGATACATAATTTCTTTTCTATAATATTAAATATTAAAAAAATTATAATTACATAAGTGTGAAAAAGATATCAATTAGCAATTAGATAAAAATAAAATAATTATAAAAGAGTAAATAATAAAATATGTAGCATGAAAACAACTTAAGAAATTAAGAATAAAAAAAATTAATATAATTTTGATTACCTAATAAAGTGTTTTAGTAATTTAAAATAATGATGGATATGAAAACGAAGACCGGTATTAGAATGAAAATGGGACAATATGTACATTTTCTTATTTTTCCACATACTCAATTTAGAAAATTGATTATTTCTTATATTTATATTTAACGAATGCAAATATTATTTCACTCATACTCATCTCTAATGAATGCAAATATTCCCTGTCAAACTTGAAGAATTTATTTGTCATTACAAAAATTTGGACACGCAAAATTGCCATCTTATTTTTCTTTAAATTAAAAATTAAAATAAAATTTGTTTAAAATAATTACTTTTCTGTGTTAATAGACTTAAGAAACGTGAATATGTAATCATATTATAACCTAAATTATTAATAATTAAAAATTAAATTTTAGTTCATAATTATAATGAAATAATTTAATTATAAATATAATAATTATTTTAATTTATCTTATTATTTAATCAATGAAAATTAAAAAAATATTTACACAATTAAATATATTATACATATAATTCAAAAATTAAAATATAAAAAAATGACAAATTTAGGAATGTGTGGTAAACCAAGAATAAGTTAGAGCGAACTATTTTGACACCCTAACAAATTCACTTCTTAAATTAATGTTTCGTAAATGAGTCTGCAAGACTACATCGGTGTGCAAGCTTTGGATTTGGTGGCCTTAGAAGAAGGTATGACATTTTTATCTATTTTTAATTTATTATTTTAATCATTAAATTGATGTAATGATCTAATAATAATCAAAGTGGTGAGTTAAAATTCAATCCACCAGTTGATTTGAAGTTTATATGGTGTTGCTCTTTTATAATTTTTTTTTTCAAAATTAAACAGTGAAAAAATAATGTCAAGTTAGTATATTTTGAAAAATATAGAGTACACTCATTTTGATTTATACAAAGAAAATATCAAATAATCATAAATTTATACATGTATGTATATCCAGTCTACATATTTAGGAGAAAACATAATTCAATTGAAAGTTTGAATAATATAATAGTTGATAAAAATTATATTAGTTTGTTCCATCCCTTATATAAATATACAATGTACAAACTATTTTACCATTGATGACTCTATTTGAAAAAGTTTTTTTTTTTCATTTGAACAACCAAATTATAATTTTACATTATCTTGATTATTAACTCCTTTTATTAAAATTGAAGAACGACAACAAATAGTGAAGTTGTCTATATTCTAGTAAACTTTAAATATTATATATTATATATATTTTTTTATATATATATATATATATATATATATATATATATATAATGAGATGTTTAGATAAATATAATTTTTGTAAGCAAAAGAAAATTACAAATATTTATGAAAGAAATTTGAGATAACATAATCTAATTAAAAATTGTTGAATGATATAATAATTTGATAAAGGTTACATCAATATACATAAAAAAATGTTTTAACCTAACGTTACACCATTCAAAAAAACTTTGTTAAAAAAAGTATTCTTTTATTGCTAGATTAAAAGTTCCTTAACGTATACAAAAAATTAAATTAATCTAAATCAAATTATACTAACTATAATTCAATGGGTGAATTATTAACATTGTATTTTAATAAAAGAAAATGACTTTTGATTACTAAATTTCGTCAACTTTTTCTCACAATCTTAAGTGTTATTTTTATAAGTGGTTTTCTATTTTTTCATTTTCTCATTCTCAATATTTTAAAACTACTTAAAAGATGTCACTTCATGTTATAAGAGAAAATTGTCAAAATTTAGTAATCAAAATATCATCGTATTTTAATAAAACTATAAACGTGAAATTTGAGAAAGAGAAAATCACAAACCTTTTCCTACAAATCTTGTTGCACCTTTCACAAAAATGGTCTTTCCTCTGAGGAACTCATGGAAACTTTCAACCTTAGCCATGGGTAGATATCTTTATTTACAAAAATTAATATGATTAGTGTCCAAGAAAATGTAATAATAACTTTCAAAAAGTTGTAATTTCTAATTTTGTATTAAAATGAAAAAAAAAACTAATGTATATTTGAAAATATGGATGTCAAATATAAAAGAGGTAAAAGTATAAAAGATGGTACACAAATTATATAAATTAATATAAAAGCCCATTCAAATAAAACATAAGAAGATGCAACAGGATGATAGTGATAGTAGTAAGAATAAAGGGTGCAAACAGTACATGGAAGGAATTTAAACAAAGAGGTGGGTGCAGAGAGTAAAATGAGGTTGCAGCAATTAATATGAGTCCAGAAACAAAAGTAGAGATGTAGATAATAGAAATAGAAGGTGCAGAAAGAAACTAGACCGGGCCGGGCCCATATCCAGTTTTTAATTTTGTTTTATTATTATTGTTTTTTATTAGTATTATATTTTTGGTATAATGATTGATTTGTTCTCTCAATATTTTGAATTTATTGAGTTTGGTTATCAAGTATTTAGAAAGTATAATTTGATATTCTTATTTATTTATTAAAGTAGATCGATTTAGTAACTTCTATTATATTCCAATTAAGACAGTTTGTACAGTGGTCCGAAGTAACTATGCAATAAATTAAACAACTAATAAATTAAGCAATCAATCCAATAAACAAAACAGTTCACTAATATACAAACAGTGTTAACCGAGTGTTAACCGAGATATAACGAGAGGTCAACCAGATTGAAGCAACTCAACAAATTGAAAGACAAAATGGATAATTTACATTTATTTTTTATTTTTATTTTTTATTACTTTTACTTTTTTTTTCTATATTTTTAATTCCCCCCACATATTTTTCTTAAATCCTAGATGTTTCTTCTCCTCCCTCTCTTAACAGATCATCACCACACCAGACGCTCATGGCGTTGTCCACATTACCGCCGACAGACAACCAATCTCGCAGCCGGAGGCGACACCGGCAAACACCTACGGCAATGCACGGCCGGAATCGGCGTTCCTCTTCTTTCTCCATTCTTTCTCCTCCACGATCCAATCGAACATGAACGAAGCTTCCACCAAAGAAACCTCTGCGCAGCACAGTTCAAAATCCAGAACGAAACCCCCGCGAGCTCATCATTGTCACTCCATTCGAAGCTACCGTGAAACGTCGCTATTGCTTTCCTCTTTCATTCCCGGTTCTAACGTTGCGCTCTGTTTCGATCACGTCACCGCTAGCAAAGGCCGTCAAGCTTCATCGAGACTCGCCAGCGGCATTGCCGCCGGCGATTATGTTCGTCTGTTCGTTGCGCGACTCGCTTTCTCCATCTTCTAGCGCGAACCATAAGCCTAGCGTGACAATCAGAGTAATTACCGGCGGTGACGCCCTTTTCCTTTTTCTTCGAAGTCACGTGAGCTCTTCTTCTTCATTTACCACCGCTGTGCAAAGACAAATTGTGCATTTCTCTCCTTCAAATCGCGATTCATTCTAAAACCTAGCTCTTCCGCTTCACTCCGGCCACCGTCAGCACCACCAGTCTTAATTCTCCGATTATATCATTCCTTATTTAATTTTCTGTTTTTTTTTTATTGAAATGTTGAATTGAACTTTATTCTCCGATTATGGAGATTTACCTTTGGATTTTGATGAGTTAAGAATAGGATTGTATATTGTCTCTGATTGAATACAGAGTAATGATAAGAATGAAATCTGTTTTGGTATAATTTTTTCTTCTGTGTTTGTCCTCTGCGTATGAATTTGCATTACAAAAGTGGCTAGTAATAAGAAAAGCAGTATTCAAAACAAAGAAAGTAGCAATTTGCAGTAAAATTGAAGATCAGTGAAATTGGAAACAAAACAATCACAATATTCATTTCAATTGTAGAATCAAACACAAATGAACAACCAATCCATCCATCCTATACTGAAACAAAACTAAGAAATAGCACCTACCAAGCGTGACACCTTGTATTCTTACTGCTTCTATTTTCTTTGTCTTTGAGATCTTTCTCGCTCTCAACTTTTCCAGTTCTGTGCTCACTTCTCTTCCTCACTCGTTCTCTCTAACCTTTTTCTCTCTGATTTTTCAGACCCCCTACAAATTGAGCACTAAACCTTTTATAAGAGTCAAATATTCATCCATTCCCCACCACACCAAGGTTTTTTAACAGATTTTCAAAAATCATCTGTAACCTAATGGCGCGAAGCCTGGGAGTTCTGGACAATGTATCTGCCACGTGGCACTAAAAGATTGGACTTAAAAAATTATTTTAAAATTAAGAAGACTAAAATATAATGTAATCTAAATTTGAAAAGTATAAAATTTCTTAACTGAAAGTTTTAAATTACGCAAAAGTTCTTTTAAACTATTTAACGACTATTTGATAATTTGTATAAAAATAAAATAATTTTAACAAAAATTAATTTTTATATTTTAAAAAAAAGAAAAAATAAATAATTACAGAAAATAATGTGGTAAAAGAAAAAATAGTGTCAAAAATACCGATGTCCTTTAACTTAATATACACGTAGCGTTGGATATCCTTATTTATACAGAGTCTACAGACAGATAAGTATAACATCATTAGCGAGCCTGACAACGCATCTCACAGTTTTTTTTTTTTTTTTTTCTTTTCTAAATTTAGAGACTAAATGAATACTTTTCAATTTAAAAGACTAAAAGTACCTAAATTTAGGTAAGCCGAAACTTATGTATTTCAGGAATATTAATATTATTTCAGTTACTCCCGTTAATAAAATAATAAAAACTATTTTAATTTGAATATACTCATTATAGTTGCCGAACAAGGAGATACACATTAATTATTTCACTTATGAGAATAAATTCAGATTTTTTATTGTAAATTAGAAAATTAGAAATATAGAACAAGAACGACGACGAAAAGACATTAAAATACAAAATAATAACAAAGTTATGAATAATGTTTTTTTTTTACGAAGAAAAACAAGTAAAACAAAAACAACATGCTAATTACGGAGTTATTCACGAATACATTTTATTGATAATTGTAAAAAGTTATAAATAAATAAAAATTGTTGACGGATCAGTAATAGTACAAAATCTATCGATAAAATAATTATTAGTAAAATTTCTTCACGACGAAAAATTCTGTTGGCATTTATTAAGAGTTAAAATCCATCTATATATCGTTGAAGCGAGAAAAGTTAGTGTAAGTTAAATTTTAATTATAATAGTTAATTATACTTTGTATTGTTTTAATTAGTTTTTTCTTGTGTTTTTTATAGAAAAAAAATTCAACCATACTTTGTGTTATTTTAATAATATTTTAGTTTTGATCATGTTGCATTATTTTATCAAATTTTACATTTAAGTGTGTTTGAAGTAAGTTCCATCGTCTATGTTTTGTAAAATAAATAAATGTCCATTTTTTTTCTTCAAGGAAGAAAATAAGAGTTATTTTCATTATTTTGATTAATTTTGTGTTTTAAAATAAGTTTCTACATTGACATTTTAACTCAATAAAATTAATTTTTTATACAAAATTATCAATGATAGTTGTTTGGTCATGTGTAAGGCCCGTTAATATTATTCCTTATTTTTCCTGCCCTAAACTAAAAGGTTGCCTTTGTAAGTGGGCCTAAGGGCTGACCCAGTACATAAAACCCTTCTCAGTTCCCCTAAGTCACATTTTCCTTTCGTTTCAGAGAACTTAAACTGCAGCCGTCAACCCCCTCCGCTAGGGTTTTACTTCCACTGTCACATTGAGCTAAGAGAACTCGTGCTCCATGTAAGTATCTCTTCTAGCCGTACTGGTTTCCTTTTTACCATCTTTTCGTGATTTCGGTTAACGTCATTTGTCTGGTTCTGTTCCACCCCTATTTCAACCCATAGTCCATCCTTAGAGTTGTTGCGTTCGTGGTCGTGCCGTCGGGGTCTTAGCTAAACTTTTCCAGGTACGAGAAGTTAGAGTTTTCGAGTCTTGAATGATTTTATGGCTGGTTTTGATGTTTGTTGGGTATTGCATGAACTGTATGTCTGTGATGAATGTGTGAACGATCTTGGACTGTTGCTTGGGTATGGATATGTGACTGTTGCAGGAAAGGCAGTGGCGAGATCTGTCAATCTCACCCAGGCTAGAGTAACTCACCCAGGCGAGACCTGTAGGAGTAACCAGGGTTTCGCGAACCCTCGCCCAAGCGGAGGACTCTGGTTTTGAGCGAGGCCAGTCTCGCTCAGGCGAGAGCCACTCACCTAAGCGAGGAGGAGTGAAGGCTTGGAACGCTGTTGTGGTCTAGCCCAGGCGAGGGACACCACTGTTGGGCGAGGTGTTTTCTCGCCCAAGCGAGCCAAGACTCGCCTAAGCGAGACTACGAGGAAATCCCAGCATTTGTCGCGATCTCGCCTAAGCAAGGGTCTATCGCCTAAGCGAGAATACCCCTCTCGCCTGAGCGAGGGCTCTTGGCTTGAGCGAGATATGCTGCAGGTTGGATGCCTCTCTTAAATTGGTAATTAGATTGTTGGTTATGATGTGTTTTGTATGAAGTATGGAGTTTGTGAATTGAAAGGCATGATGATCTGTGTTATAAATTGTATAAATGATTATGCATGTTGGGAGGAGATTATATGTGGGGGAAATGTGAACTTGACATGATTTCTACATGAATTGTACATGAGAAGTTGGATACATATGTATGTGCGTGTGGTCACAAACCTGGCATGAGCAACAATGGATCTTGATGGTTGGTAAACCTTTGGCATGGTTTTGGTATGAGGAGAAACACCTTACTCATGATTGGGAACAACGAGTTGGTAATGATTCAACATATGAGAAATGAGGATTTGGTTATGGATTTTGGTTTGAAATCTTTTGTGCAACGTATGTGTAAATTCTTGGTTGTTTGTGTATGTTGTTATGTGTCAGTGCTTAATTCCTTGGAGTCTCTAAGTGAGACTTTCAGGGTCGCGCTTCAGTGGTCGGGACGTAATTCCATGGCCCCTGTTAGTGGGTGTCCATGGTGGTGCCCCATCTGTATAACTAGGTAAGGATTCAAGGTAAGGTTGCATCCTGATGCTCTAAGGAGTCAGTTAGTCTCACTTAGAGCGGACTGACTCCTGTGGTGAGAGTAGCAGGAGACCTGAAATTCATTAAGGGCTAACCTTGTGGTGAGGGAAATTGATTCATTGTAACACTTGTAACACATAGCTCGGGGGTGAGCAGCTCGGGGGTGAGCAGAGGTATCCACCACAAGTGCGAGCATCCGCTGAATCCGACCAAGTTATACGTATCCGGATGAGTCGAGACGAGTCGTAGTGTAGCGATTGAAAGTCATAACATGCTTGGTTGTCGTATGGATATTGAATGGTGAAAATATATTTGACTGCATGATGAGAATATTGTTGGCTCTAGCTTACCCTGTTCGTTGTATGGTTGTCTCGTATGTGGCAATTCTTTCTTGCGATGATCATCAATTTAATTGATGGGAGCAGAAGGGCGAGGCTCCCGCGGTCAGCAAGGAAATGACGATTCCGCTGCTTAGCCATTTGGACTGGACTTTATATTTCTTTTCTTCATGGTTTTAGTTAGGGCTATGGTCCATGTATTGTTTTACACCTTACTACTCTTTTCTCTTTTGCTAGACTTGTATTTTTTTGGGTTTCGTTGGCATCGTGATGTGCCCAGGTTGTAGGAGTTGTGTTAAGGACCCCAGGACTACGCTACAGTACTATTTTGTGTGACGTTTCTTTTAATTTTGAGTAATAATTAAATGGGACGTTACATCATGCATCACCGATAACATTTAAATCTTGATTAAATACATATATGTTTTATATTATTATTTGAAAAATTATAAATTATCATTATTTTTTATATATTATGTATCTGAATAAGAAAGTGTTTTTAACGAAGAAAAAAATGATTAACATCAAGCATCGCATTGGAAAAATGCTATTTAATTTTTTATTATCTATTTTTCTGATTTAGAACAAATCATGTTGTAATGAATTACTAATTTTATCCTTTACACTTTGTCATTTACAATATTTTATATTAAAATTCTAGACTTTGTTCTTTGTTCCTTCTATGAATGTCATATACAAATTATAAATACCAAAAATCTAAAATGTTTGTCTTTTATATTTTTTTCTTTTATTTCAAGATTTATGTATTAATAAAAAATACAAAACAAAGAAACAAGAAATCTCATTGAAAAACATTTAAGGTTGATCGTTAACATAGCAGTGGTTTTAAACCTCAAGCATTATCGAGGATTTTAAACCCCAAGTAATACTAGCCTTGTGTTTGGATGGAGCATTTCAATAATGCTTAGAAATTGAAATGCTTTGTATTTGAATTGCTTGTAATTAAATTCCATTCATTTTTTAAATAACTTGTTTGGATAAGGAAATTAAAATACCTTACATTTCAATTTCTTGTTTGGAAAAATAAATTGAATTTATTGTGAGATAAAATTTAATTTTAACAATATTTATTTTACGCTTAATTATGTTTTGAGTTCATGATAAATTTTGAAACATGCTCGACAAACCAGATGGGTCGGGCAGACCCAACTACACAACCAGATTGGTTAGACCTGACGACCCACCGGAGCTAGACCGACTGGGAAGCCTAGACAGGTTGGGTGGCCTAATGATCTAGAAGCCTGACGACCCATACTACATGATTGTGCCGTTAAGTTCGTCAATATGGCCCGATCCAACCTTTCAAGGTCATTGGCCCAATGCTCTAGACGGGTCCGACGACCTGAACGGGCCCAACGATCAAGACAGGCCTGACGAGCTGGACGGGCCCGACGAGCTGGACGAGCCCGACAATCTGGACAGGGCCGAATACCCGAACGGGTTCAAATACCTGGACAGGCCCGTACACCCAGACAGGCCTGAAGACCCGGACGAGTCTGACGACTAAGATGGGCCCGACGACCCGGACAGTCCCAACGACCTAGACGGGCCCGAGACTCGAACGAGCACGACAACTCGTACGGGCCCTTTCAAACCGTCGGGTCCGTCCGGGTCGTCGGACCCGTTTGGATCGTCGGGACCGTCCGGGTCATCGAGTCCATTCAGGTCATCGTTCTTATCCGGGTCATCGGGCTCGTTTGGGTTGTTGGACTTGTCCAGGTCGTCGGGACTGTCCGTGTCGTCTCACACTTCCGGGTCGTCGGGCTCGTTCGAGTCGTCAGGCTCGTCCAGGTCATCGGGCCCAATGATTTGGAAGGGCTCGTCCGGGATTGTTGGGCTCGTTTGGGTTGTCCAGGTCGTTGGGCTCGTCCGAGTTGTTTGACCCATCTAGGTTCTCAGGCCCTTTTGGGTCATCAAGCCCGTTTGGATCGTTGGGCCCGTTTGGGTCGTCAAACCTGTTTGGGTCATCGAGCCCGTTTTGGTCGTCGGGTCTGTCCAGTTCGTCAGGCATGTCCGGGTCATCGAGCCCATCCTGGTCTTTAGGCCCGTCTGGGTCATCGGGCACGTTCGGGTCGTCGTGCCCGTCCGGATCGTTTAGAATGTGAGGTTGAGTAAGAAGAATTTCAAATTCCACCTATTTTGAGGGTATTTGAATTTCTACTAATTTAGCTAATTGAAATCCTTCAAAAAAATACTTACATTTGAAATGCTTTTTAATTTCTCTATCCAAACAAAGTATTTCATTACAAAGAAATATAAATTCTTCAAAAAAATGAATTGCTTCATTAAAATACTCTATCCAAACACACTCTAGGGATTTCAAACCCAAGGTAATACCAAAAGTTTCGTAAATTGTCAATAAGTTGCATTATTTTAAGGATTGCTAAAAACACCAATGTTGGCTCTTCTATAGGAATAACAAACCACAAAAAATACTCTTAGTAGGGTGTTTAAACGCCCAAAAACACTAAATATATCTCCAGCTAAAAACAATTATTTTCATAGTATAAATATTCATTATAGTAATTAATGATAGAGTTTGATTGGTAGTAATTATCCATCAATAAATATCACAATTTAATTTTTCTTATTCTTTCTATATTTTATATTTCTTATCCGTCAATGTTGTTAATTTAGTAAAAAAGTGTTTTAATAAGTTGATATTAATGTAATTGAAACAAATATTATACATAACTTGTTATCTGTAATCATTTTGATTTACTGCTAACGCATTTTACATTACTATAGTTTTTCTTCTATATATTTATTTATTTTAGAATTTTTCCTTTGGAATTTTTGTAAAGTATTATGAAGAACGATTTTTCTTGTGAATTTTACAAAGTACATATAAGAATAAAGTCTCTCTAAAAAAAATGAATAGTGTTAGACGTCTCTAAATTTAAATCATTTGGTGAGAACTATATTTAGGATAAATTTTTCTATTATTTTTTATCTTTTCTTCTATTTTGCGTATGGCGTGATTTAGCATACAACTTAGATTTGATAAGACAAAATAAACTTATGTGAGGTTGAATATGTTATAATGTGCTTACTTGTTAAGTTTGATTATTTAGGACCAATCTAAAGCTTTCTTGAACATTCTTAAATTATAATTTTAGAGTTAATTACCTTGAAGAACAAGACAACTATATAGGAAAGAAAAACTAATATTAATCTCAACTAGATTATTCACATATGTAAGAATTTCTTAAAAGTCAAATTTCCCTTATATGTGTTTTTAGTTGTTTGAACTTGTTAAGTGGAGATTGTTGATAGTAATTTGAGAAGAAAGAAATTTTACTCTAAGGTGAAATTTGTAAATCTTTGTGTACTAAACTATTTTTAGGTTAGATTGCTTGTTTATAGATCTAGGTATAGTGAATTCTTTCTAGGATAAGTTGTCTTTCCATAGGCATATAGAAGTAGATAGTTTGATACATTTTCCAACAATAAGTAAATAGACATATGAAGATATAATTCTTTAGGGTTGACAAAGCAAGCACCATAGAAAGTTGAAGAAAAATAGTTTCAACTCATTTTCCAAAGTGCTCTTTAATATGAAAGATGATTTTATACGAATCTTCTTGGTCAGATGAAAGAAATTGACATTCTCTCCAAGATAAAATAAACATACATATATTTGAAAAGTATTATGCTAGCTTAAAAATATGTACGTATGATATGAGAAAACACATTGTTTAAGATACATAAAAAGAATCTACACAATGTTATATTATTTGATAATTGAAATTGCATCTTACATGATGATGCGATGATGGATCTTGACAGAAAGGTTGAATGTGTTAAAATAATATACTCAAAATTTATATATTTAAACATTTTTATTGATATAACAAAAATATATATAATTTAATATTGAAATATCCTTGTATATTTTTGTTAGAAAAAAAATAATTTTGAAGTTGTATTTGATATGAAATTCATTTTTTATAAACTTTTTTAATTTCATTTCTTTCACTTATGATATATTCTAATATTTAAGAATATTTTTTTAAATAAGTTTCAAATAATTAATATAAAAATTTTCATTTGTAATTCGAATATTAAGGAAGGATTATGCTAATTTAATATATAATATATACTACATATATTTTAACTCAAAGATTACTAAGCTCTGCATAAAAAGTCACACAAACTGATAACATAAGCTAAACAGAAAAACAGAAAGGTAACTCTAGTTAACTCTAATACTATTATTAATAAATTGTTTGCGTAGAAAATTGATTTGTTTGAGGATAATCATTAAAATGTTAAAAACATTAAATAAAAGTTTAATAAAGACAGTTTTATAAAATATTTGATGTTATAACAAATATGATTTGATGAAGACAAGTTGGTATGTAATGGAGTCTTTTTACTAAAAGAAATAAAAAACTGTATCTTAAAGATAATTTATTTAAAAAGAAGTTATACAAACGAAATAGTGTAATGGGGGTATTAAAGTAATTCAACTTAATATTTAAAAATCATTTTTATTGGTCAAATGGCATCTTGAGTATTATTATTGCGACCACGTGTTTGTTTTTTGAATTTAAAAATGAAAAAATTGGCGTCACTACACTAAAGAAATGCAATAAACACGCACTGCAATTATTGTATAAATTGGGTCGATTAAAATTTTTCTTAATTTAAAACCTAAATCTCACTAATCAAGATATAGAATTTTATTCAAAATAAAATATATAAAAAAATATACCTCATTAAATCCTAATAATCTTTAATCTTGTATAGTAATCAGATCTAGAAGATTAATGTATACTTAAAAAAAAAAATCCCTGTAAAATTTTCTATTATATTATAAATATGAGATTATGCCGTAAATGTCAATCAACTCAACAAATTGTGATTTTTTTACTATGTAAAATCCATTTAGAGATACAATTCATATATTAGTAGCTGAAAAATACTATAAGAAAAAGGAAAAATATTTAATTTATTCGATGGAAATCTCTTCAATGAAGTGTTCCGTTACGTTCAAGGTATGATGTTTTACTTATTTACTCGAATTATAAATACGTTATCTATTAGTAAAGAAAAAAAATGTTTGCATCCAATCTGAATTTACTTTTGTTGAAATTTTATTAATATTACATAGGCTAAATTATATAAATTGTTTTTTATCTGTTATCTTCTTTGTTTTGATCTTTTATATTTAAAAGAATTAATTTTTACGATTTTAATTGAGTTATAATAGTTGTATTTTTTAAACCTAATTTTTGACATTTCATTTCATTCTTCATCTTTTTTTCATATTTTTTTTTCTCGTTATTATCCTATTTCTCCTTCTCACGGAAGAAGTTATGGACGAAGAAAATTGAATTAGAGTTTAGCAGGAGGAGAAAACTTAAGGAATCCATAATATAGGAGGAACGTGACAAAATAAGAAAAAAAAATAGACAAAAATATTTGATGAAGACTAAACAAGCTTTAAGAAAAATATAGGAAGAATATTTTGTAAAAGCTTAGAAGTTCTTTAAAAATGTTGACGAAGAATCTAAAATGGTTTAGTAGACAACAATATGTTTTATAATAGAATGAAGTTGTTAGATGTATTTAATTACATAATTATCTAAGTGAATATGTAAGTTCACAAATATAATTAATACATTAATATAAGAGTTGCAATTTCTCTCACCTCATCACACAATATGTATAATTTTAAGATCGAGAATGACATTGTAATAGTTTACTAATTTTAATTTTTACATTTTTTCATTTATATAATTTGATATTAAAGTTGTAGAATAACATGTAAATTATAAATACTAAAATTTTAAAATTTTTCCCTTTTATAATTTTGTTTATTTGTTTCAGGATTTATGCACATTAAAATAAAGGTTAAAATACCTTTTTATCCCAAATTTCGTCAAGTTTTTTCAAATAAATCCTAATTTTGGTTTCGTGTTCAAATAGATCCTAATTTTCGTCAATTTTGTTCAATTAAGTCCTTTTTTGCTAACACCATTTAAATCAATAACGGCCATGAACAGTGACTGCCACTTGTCATTTTGTGGTTTTTTTATTTTTATTTTTTGAATTTTTTTTTGAATTTTTTTAAAATTTTTTTAAAATTTTTTTAAATTTTTTTTAAATGTACACGTGTCAACCCAGTAGCATGCCACGTGTCACTTTGTCGTTTTTTTTGAATTTTTTTTTTAAATTTTTTCTTTGATTTTTTTTAAAATTTTTTAAAATGTCTACGTGTCAACCTAGTAGCGTGTCACGTGTCAAAGTCAAAGTTCTATATCCAATTTGGTCCCTATATTTGTTATTTTTGTGCAATTGAGTCCCAATTTTTGTTAAAATTAACCAATTTGGTCCCTCTCCAAATTGAAACTAAATTTAATTTTTATATTAAAATTCACATTTTTTATTAAATATTTTATATAACATATTAAAATTCACATAATTATAACTTTGATATAAAAATTAAATTTGGTCACATCTTTGATAGGGACCAAATTGGTTAATGTTAACAAAAATTGGGACTAAATTGAACAAAAATAACAAATATGGGAACCAAATTGAATATAGAACATTGACTTTGACACGTGGCACACTACTGGTTGACATGTGGACATTTAAAAAATATTTAAAAAAAAAAATTCAAAAAAAATCACGAAGTGACTCGTGGCACGCTATTGGGTTGACACGTATACATTTTTTAAAAAATTAAAAAAACTTAAGAAAATAAAAATAAAAAATAAAAAAATTCAAAAAAATAAAAATAAAAAAATTCATAAAAACCACGAAGTGACACGTGGTAGTCACTGTTCATAGCCGTGAATGATTTAAACGGTGTTAGCAAAAAAGGACCCAATTGAACAAAATTGACGAAAATTAGGACCTATTTGAACACAAAACCAAAATTAGGACTTATTTGAAAAAACTTGACGAAAATTGGGACCAAAAATGTATTTTAACGTTAAAAATAAATACAATTGTAATATCTCATTTAATAATGAAAAACTATCAAACAAAGGAATTTTATAATTGATTGTCAATATCAGATAATTCAAAATAAATATATATAACATTAGTACAACAGTCCAAGATGAAATAACCATATTAACATAATATCTATACAGGGAATCTACTAAACTAGAGAGTTTTTCTCTAAAACTACAAAGGTGATTATTGAAAAAAGAAGAAGACAAAACACAACAACCAATAGAACACATAACATGGTATGCTAGCTAAAAAAGAGATACAAATAATCACAACATATCAAGTTATTTAATTTACATATGAGATATAGTTACACCCATAAAAAAGATCATACATACAATCAGACTCTTTTAGACTCAATTTATCTGGATTAGTGCACTTGAGTCAGACTTGTGAAAGTATGCACTTGTGGTAGTAATACATTGCTCTACCACATTGCTCTACCAAATCCATGACCTGGTCATAAGAACCCTAGAACCATTCTTATGACATGACCTCCAACCACTTTCGCCCCCTAATCATTTCCTCCACATGAGTATAAATTATTAGTAGAGTTCAAGATAGCCCCACAAAATGAAATAGTCCTTACCTCAATGCACACCTTAGTGAATCACACATTAAATGGGATTCCATCCAAGGAAAAGTCCTATAACTCATCCATTCATACCATTGTTTAACCTTACGAACCAAATCACACATTAAACAGGTCCCTCTAAGGAAATGCCCTATAACTCATCCATTCATACCCTTGTTTCACCTTATGAACCAAATACACAATTGTGATAACCATTGATATCATACAACTATGAGAAAAGGCTCACAAAATATGCAGAACAAAAATGGGGCCAAGTAGCATCAGAGGTGTGCCCAATATGGCTTTCTAGGTGCTTGGCGCCAGTGGACCATTTTAGCACCCAACACTAAGGTCCGTAGAACACCTTTGGATGAATTTTTGAGATTAGCACCCAACAGCACAGGGTGGCGCCCAATGACACGAAGTTAGTGATCTCACTAACTTTGGTTTCGCCTAGCGGAGCGCAGACTTGCCAACAACAACCAAGTCAGAGGTGTCAATTTGCGCTTAATGCCATTGGAAAATGAATAAGAAAAATCTAGCTTGATCAATTGACTCTAATTGGGACCTTTATTTCTTTCTTTAGTTCCAACCGATGTAAAATAATATGTAAATGGTACCAGTTAAGCCAATTTCTCAATTTAGAATTCATAACAACATATAACAACATTCATTTAACATAAATCACAACTTCTATATGAATTAACACATGTTCATAAATAGGCTTTAACATTAAATTTGTCACACCATCAACATACAATATCAATTTCAACATATAGACAAAATCACAACAAGCTAGCTTCCCTTACTTGATCAAACTGATCAAACAACTTTAAGACAACTCAACACCTCCAAACTTACAGGATACTTTATCTACACATAGAAACATTACAAACATGATCACACCATACCACTATTATCATTGATTAACATAAAAACATATAGAAGACTAATAGAACACATGTAAATCAAAAGTGACTGCATGCAAGGGAGAAAACAAATTTGACAGAGAAAGAGCTGAAAAATTAACTTGCTCAAATTGAGGAAACAACCTGTTGGAATTGAAGAGTTCATCACAACAATCACTCCAACCATCTCAAATTTTCAAAAAGACAAACAGAGAGTAAGAAAGAGGAGAGGGTAAAGAACACTGTAAAAGTGGTTCCGTGAGAGATAATGTGTTTTAAAGTAATGAAACTCATTTATAAACTTTCTATTTATACTTAAGTGCTTTAACTTTAAAATAATTGAGTCTTACTATTTTAGAGACACTATCAATTTTAAAGTACCATTTTATAGGTCCTTACTGCAATAAAATAATAACGAGGATTTGAAACCCTAAAAAAAAATTGTAAGTTGAATGTTGACATAACGAGAGTTCTATATTGTTGGAAATACACGAGGTTTCATAAACCGTCAAGAGTGAAACTTAGACAAAATTGCAACTATCGAAGACTAGGCAACTTTTTGTTAGTGTTTAAAATAAAATTTGAAAAACATAGTTTTCTCCTTTTTAAACAAATAAAAGAAAACATTAAATATTTCAAAAGATAAACAATCGAGATTTAATCTAAACGTTAAAGTACCTTTACATAATTTAGCTTATTATTTACTATAATTTTAACGTTTGATATAACAAAACGATTCATATTTAAATATCATAATTTCTAAATATTGATATTATTGATATGGTAGTTATAATGACAATGACCAAAATTGTTAGAGAATATCTAAATTTAAACGTAGAATTATAATTCGTTCATATTCAAAATTTTGATATATTTTGAATCTAAACTTTAAAAATAATGCATATAAATTTTTTTATCTGATGTCGTTAATTTTTTTTTCAAGTTTTTTAATTTGATGTCGTTAATTTTTTTTTCAAGTACTAATCAATATGTCATATTAGTATTTGAGAAAGAACGTGTCAAACTGTCAGGTTACACGCAACTTGAAAGATTGATTTGCGTATTGAAAAAGTTCAATTAAATTGGTTAAAAGGATTATATGTATTATTTTTAAAAATTGAAACCAAACTATATTAAAATGTAAAACTAAACTATATTAAAGTTTCAGATGACGAATTTTAATTCTACATAAAAGAATAAAAGAATAAGTACCGAAAATATATTTAATTTTAACTAATATTATAATTTTTCTTATTAATCAAATAAATATTTATACAAATTCTAAATTTTATAATTAAATGATTTAATAAAATTATTTTTATTAAAGGTTTTATGCAACTTCTTTTAATTATTATATTTGTGACAAATTGTTTAATATTTTTGTTTTAGTTTATGAGAAAGACTTAATGTGATCTATTATATTAATGTTAGTGTTATTAAAAGATTTGGGAGTATGAACACTCTTTCTAATAAAAAAAGAAGAAGAAATATATCACTATCAAATTATCTCACTCAAACAAATGTTAATAGAAAGAAATTATATTAACTTATTCTAATAAATACTAAATATTAAGATAATATTAAGTAAAGAATTTTAAAAATATATTAAACAGTTAATATAAATACGGAAAATAAAAGGCATATTAAAATAAATGTATTTAAATTATGTTGAATCTTAACTTTTAAGTAATTTATGATTATTGGATTTAAAGTAACATTCTATTTGAAAACTAACTTTTTTGGTAAAAGAAATTTTTATTAGGAACTAAGTATTAATTCCCAAGTTTTATCGTATTAAAACTTTTAAATTAAATTCTAAAAAATAAAATAAATATGAAAGATAACACTCAATTATAAATATACTAGCAAGACTTTAATCATAATTATAACTTTCTTACATGGTTAAGTTAAACCGTTACTAAACAATGTAATTAAGGCGAAAATAGTAGATACGTTATCGTATACCGGAAACACCCTTTGTCTTCGTTATCGTTCAGGTAGAAAAACGCGCAAGATAAAGGGTAACACTCACACTGGTGGATCAGAGAGAGAGAGAGAGAAAGAGAAAGAGAGAGAGAACGTTTCAATGACGAAAAAGGCAGTGTTGATCGGAATCAACTACCCGGGCACCAAGGCGGAGCTCAAAGGTTGCATAAACGACGTGTGGCGGATGCGCCAGTGCCTCGTCGAGCGTTACGGCTTCTCCGAAGACAACATCACCGTGTTGATCGACACGGACAAATCGTACACGGAGCCCACGGGGAAGAACATCCGGTCGGCGTTGACCTCGCTGGTCCGATCGGCGGAGCCCGGAGACGTGCTGTTCGTGCACTACAGCGGACACGGAACGCGGCTTCCTGCGGAAACGGGAGAGGATGATGACACTGGATATGATGAATGCATTGTTCCTTCTGATATGAACCTCATCACTGGTTGGTTACTGTCTGGATCCGTTTTTAACTCTTTGTTTTGTTCTTTTCTGGCTTTTTGCTGTGTGGTTGTGATCGCTTTTTTCGGGATGGGTTTTTCTTTTGGTTTGGACATGATTGGGGAATATTATTTTTCTCGGTTTCAACTTTTGAGGTAAAAATTAAAATATAAAACTAGCAATGCTTGAAATTTTGTGAAAAAGAAAATTTGAAAAAGTTAATTGTTTTTTTAATCTGAAAATCTGTGATTTATGATTCCTATTTTGTGTATGTAGAAGCGGAATTTATGTTACTTCAAAACAAAATTGTGTTTTAGGTAACTCTTTTGCCGAATTGATCGAAACAAAAATTATTCTGATTGCAATTGATTATAGTAGTGTATTATTTATTGATCATTGACATAATTTAATTTTCGTAGTTGTCTCAAAAAATTGTTGGAATTAATTAGTTGTCTGTTTTCTTTTGGTTTTCTGGGTTTTGAGATGAAGGAAAAGTTGACCTAGATCTGATTGTATGCGCGTGAAATGAGTGTAGACTTGTGACACCATTTTGGGGATGTTTGATTTTATAAACGGTTGATGAAGTGGAAAGCACCAATTAGTGCATTCGATTTATATAGAATTTTTCTATCTGTTTACACTATGAACCAATAGGAAATCATCCCCTTGTATTAATTTTTAAAATGATTAAAACACTTTTTTAGATAAAAGTTAGAATTGTTTTAGATTTTTTTGTTGAAGATAATTGGGACTTTTCCTCGTTAGAGAAGTTTTCAGAAACTTCAAGAAATACTTTTTAAGTTTTGTATCCAAATAAACACTCAGTCCTTAAGTAAGCAATCTATGCATTGATTTTGCAATGTCCTGAACAATTGGTCAAACATGACAACTTTATTCACGTTAGCAATTACTATCTATCATGTGCTATATTTTATTAGTTATGGAAATTAAATTCTTCCAGAGTGATGTCACCCATACATAGACAATGTGAAGTTTTTCCTATATATGATCCAATTATAAAATACTTTATAATTACAATTACTAGGATTTTGTGATAATTACTCTGCGACCATATCGAAGATGATTTCTGACCGATTGACGATATAATTTTATAGATTATATTGCTAGTATATGAAAATTAAACGCTTCTTACTGATGCTTGTAATTTCATAGATTAAATTGATTTATTACTCCTTTTACTTTAATGGGTGGTGATTACGTTTGTCGAGTATCCTGCAAAGTTGAGACCAAATTTGGTCTACCATGGTCAGAAATGGAAAACAGATGGATCTGTTTAGTTAGTAAAATGAGCCGATCCGTGTTTTTTCTTTAGCCCTATGTTCATGCTGTGTTTGTTTGAGTAATTCCAACTTAATTGTGAAATAATGGCAGTAGTATTTTCGTGTTTTTCGGTACACCATTGATGCATTGGCTTGATTTACTTGAGTGTGTGATAAACTATCTGTGTAGGTCAGTGCAAACAGGTGATGATTCAGGGAATTTCTTGAAAACTGATGATGATTCTTATGTTAATAGCTACTTAATTCAAACATAGTAGAAGTAAATTGTTATGTTTGAGATGAAAGATTGTTTCATCGGCATGATTTTTTCGTGGGAAGTAACAGGCCATTTGTGTATGTCTGTGAAAACAGATGATGATTTCAGGGAGTTTGTGGATGGGATTCCCAGAGGGGTCAGGATCACAATTGTGTCTGATTCTTGCCACAGTGGTGGCCTACTTGAAGAAGCTAAGGAGCAGATAGGAGAGAGTACAAAGGGAGAGGAGGAAGAGTCTCAGTCTGGCTCTGGCTCTGGCTTTGGATTTTCAAATTTTCTCCATCGGAAGGTGGAAGATGCCATTGAGTCTCGCGGATTCCATATCCCTTCAGGTTTGCGCCATCACAGAGACAGGGATGATGGTGATGAGGCTGACGATAGGGATATCGATCTTCCACATGGGGACTATGGCTATGTAAAGAATAGATCTCTGCCCCTTTCAACCCTCATTGATATACTAAAGCAGAAAACTGGGAAAGATGACATTGATGTTGGGAAACTCAGACCTACCCTTTTCGATGTCTTTGGGGAAGATTCTAGTCCTAAAGTGAAGAAGTTCATGAATGTCATTTTGAATAAACTCCAACAAGGAGGTGGTGAAGGTGGGGGTGGAATATTGGGGTTTGTGGGTGGTCTTGCCCAAGAGTTTCTCAAGCATAAGCTTGATGATGATGAGGGATACGCCAAGCCTGCACTGGAGACACGTGTGGAAAGTAAGCAGGAGGCATATGCTGGATCATCCAAACACAGCCTTCCGGATGGTGGGATTATGATGAGTGGATGTCAGAGTGACCAAACTTCTGCAGATGCAAGTCCTTCGGGAAACGCTGCCGGTGCTTATGGAGCTTTCAGCAATGCAATACAGGAAATACTTAAGGAGAGTGATGGTGCAATCACAAACCACGAACTTGTTCAGAGGGCACGAGAGAAGCTCAAGAAAACCGGTTTCACTCAAAAACCGGGACTCTACTGCAGTGATCACCATGTTGATGCTCCTTTTGTGTGTTGATCTGCGCTTTTCCGATGCAGAAGAGAACAAGAGAATAATGTGTTGTTTACTTGTTTATAGTATGCTTGTGTATTGCTGTGTATGTTTGGTATGAAAATGAAGTTATTGCTTTCATACAGTTATCATATGCTGCTCTGCTATCAGGTAAGGACTATTTAAAATTATAGTGTCTTTGTGGTTACATTCATTGTGCTGAGAGACTGAAATATCAGAACAAGGTTCATGCACCAGACCTCAGATTTTGAATCTGAATACTTGGGTGTACGTGGAATTATTATAAAATATAGTGTTAAATTTTGTGTCGTTTGAATTATTCTTGCACCTTTGTAAGGATTTGATTTGTTGAACAAGGTTGTATGTTATATAATGCTCAGTTGTATCTCTTTCTTTGTTCAGCCGTTCAGAACAAGGTTGTATGTTATTCAAACACTCACAAAACAAGATTAATTTGAGACTTATTAAATTTACAGTGTTCTTAAGAACTTATGAGTATGATATGCAAGTTTTTGATAATATAACATGTTCTACAAAATTAGGAGTGTACATATCACGTGAAATAGGAAATGAGAGAACCATACGGATCGGTGTTTAAACTTCATACCGGTAGGCTCCAAGTCTCATGACCGATCAGTTTCAAAAAAGACAATGTGACAATTAATTATGGGATTATCATATTAAACAAGATTAAAAGATAATTGGGTTATTATTAGATTATCATTAAGGTAAAAATTCATTTAATGACCTATAAAAATGGTATATTTTTGAATCTACTGTATTTCTTAAATCATGTCTTAATCAGATATTGACTTGAATGTGAAAGTATTTTTGATAATTTAATAGATAATTGATCAGAAGAATATGACAAAAGAGGAAGTCGCGAAAAAAAAAAAAACAATAACAAAACTAAATAATATAAGTATTAATGTATATTTAGTCTTACAAGAACAAGAAGAACAAAATTCACAAGTTTTGTAGGATAAATATCTAAAAATATACATGGAGAAAGGAAAATGTAGGAGATTAAACACTAAATAATAAATTTTTCAGTATAACATTATTTATGATAAAAAAAAATTTGTTTAAAGTGCCCTGAGATAAAATGAGGTGAAATCTAAAATTTTACATCAAACTTTTTACTGGTTTTCTTGTATTGACCATTAAAAGTTAACTTTTACTGGTTTTCTTGTATTGACCATTAAATGTTTAAAGTGCCCTGAGATAAAAACTTTTTACTGGTTTTCTTGTATTGACCATTAAAAGTTAACTTTTACATCATCTTTATTCGTATATATCTGTATATATCTTGATGTCTAATCGTAGGATAACAATTTACCCCCTTATGTAGTTTCTTGTAAATAAAGACATGAAAATATCCAAAATCTTACATTAGATTGCAACTTTATTACACTCTTTAGCATTTAATCTTACTACATTTTCGACATATTTTTACCATTTATTTTCTTATTCCTTAATACAAAAGACACATAATCATTCTTAAGTAGTACTTTACTTTCAAGTCATTTTTACACTTATTATAGGTTAAATCATATTTTTTTCCTTTTTTATTTATATTATTCAATTTCGAAAAAGTATAAGAACGAGTAGAATTTTGTTATAAATAATTTTAGTTTTATTGTAAAAGAAGAAAAACTATTATATGTAATTTTGTAAATGTAAAGTAGAACTATACTCTAAATTTGATTATATATAAATGGTTGAAAGTCACAAAGAGCTTATATAAGTTTAAATGTATTTTCATAAACAATTAAAAGGGATTTGTTCAAACAAATTAATAAAAGCATAAAACATCCATTTTTTTTACCAATAAGTCAAATTCCACCATTAGCTAATAAATAAGTCACTCCATATTTACTTAGCTTTTCCAAACTAACCTTCAAATTTTACACAACACTAATATTCTCATGTTCTATGGTTTTGTCTTATATGTGAGAATGAGTTTTGTCTTGTAGTGATGTGTGATAAGGTTTTTTAAGAACAAGTTAGAGCATTCTTAGTTCTTCTCTCTTCAAATTGAAAACATGAAATTTTAAGGTAAAGGAAGTTATCTTGAATTGAATGGTTTAATAGATAATTGAGTTTTGAGAAGGAATTTTGTTGATTTAAGAATTGAGCCTTCAGTTAAACACCATGTAAGTGTACAAAGATAATTGGATTTAATGAAGATTAAGAAATGTTATTTATCTAAAGATTTTGAATATTACTTTAAAATATTGGTAGATGTATTTTCTAATTGGTCTAAATCACCATCACTTTGAAAATATTATTTAGTACGGTTTAATGATCGTTGGTTGTTTATGATGCCAATGGTGGCATTGTTGTATGTTTTTTTAGTAAGAAATTAATAAGAAACATTTTAGAAATATGAAAATTTTCAAATTGTTAGTTTTTGAAATCATAATAAACACACAACTTGCTCTCGATAATTTCCTCTCTTGAGCTACAGTTTTCACTTAAGCTAAAGATTTCTTACTCGTAATATTTTTACTCAAACAAGATATTTACTAAAAATAAATCATTTTCTCTAATGAATTTTGATGCATATAAAGATTTTTTGCTCAAGTGAGAGAGATAGAGACCAAATCATTTTTTTTCTTCGATAAATTCGTGCTTTAAATAGAAATCCTAACAAAAATTAATTTTCTTTTCTATTCTTGATATTTATTCACTCAAGTGACTTTTATGTGATGAAATTCATATGTTTTTAAGTTGATAAACATTTGGTATGTGTATATAATTGATTAATAGATTTAGAGACTAGTTGTTAAATTTCAAATGATGATTGAATGATTAGTTAAATGTTATGTATGAGTTGAAATAAATAATATTTTTGAGTAATGATATAATTATAAAAGTAAAATTTGCTTACTATATAAACTGTTTATGATTAAATGAAGATTCACAAATCTAATCTCACACCTAAATATGGTGTGTGGATCATGTGTGTATTTATAAGTATTAAGTTGTGTGCATTTATAAGTATTAAGTTGATAAATATAGATATTTTTGTTTCACAAATTCTTAAAGTCATGTGAGCTAAGATACTAAGTTGTGAGAAATTAAAAAAAAAATCATTGACAATTGTAACATTTTGTATATTTGCGATTGGGTTGTATTAAATCCATCATAATCCTTTACTCTTAATTAGGTTTGTTCTTGGCCCAAGACTTAGATTTTTCTTTGTATTCCAAGATTAATTATTTGTTGGAAATAGTCAAAGTTTGAGTCAAACGTTTCACATCGGATAAAATACATATAAAGTTAAACACTATATAAGATTTTGGGGTAAAAGTGTGTCAAATGCCTTATATAGAATCACAACAATAACTATAATCCTCATATGAGACATAACTCAATAATGGGGGTTAACGAAGTGACTGACCACATAATCACAACAAGAAGTGGTCACCATACACCTGAAGGGAAATATACCATATAAAGTGAGTCAAAAGTTCCACATTGAATAAGGAGTTAAAAGTCCCACATTGGGTAGAATAAACAAAGTTAAACACTTTATAAGAATAAATGCCCATAAAACTATGACTTGAGGTTTTTGAGGTCAAAGTTGATGGATTTATATATATTATATATATATATATATATATATATATATTTTTTTTTTTTCTTTTTTCATATATTTTGGTTATATATGGGTTGACATATATAAGATATTTAACATCACTTTAACCCCAAAACCTTAAGGCAATAGTATTATGTGTCTTTATTCTTATATAGTGTTTAGTTTTGTCTTTTCTATCCAATGTGGGACTTTGACTATTCCCAATACAAATGGTGCCAAATATCTTATATATATAAGACCAATGTCATAGATATCTAGAACCATAATCTCTATAACCATAACTATATGACTATAACCAAACATATGAAACATAATCCATCATTATTAATTTATCATTGTGTTTGAGATATAAATAAATCATTATTATTGTTCAATTATACAATTATTTTAATTTGTATTAGTTCATAATATTTTGTGTTTTGTTGTGCTTCAATATAGTTCTTGATGGTAATCTTAAATAATGATAATTTTGTATAATACTTTATGACTCTCCTTAACTATTAATAATACAGGGTTTTACAAAATTCCATATTTCTCTTATGGGTGTGACAAAGTGCAACATTTACTTCTCAGTCTTTGTATGTCACACATTTTAAACCTTTAAGTCGTTATCAATTTTCGTTCTCACGCTTCCAATTTTTGTTAGTTTAATTTCTTGTCAATGTAGGTAATCTCTGTTAGTTGAACTTCTTTTTCAATCTAACTCCCTTTGCAATTTTATTTTATTTTTTTAACTTTTTGTGATTAATTTATTTCTTATCTCATCAACAGACTCATTTTTTTTTCAATTCATTTTGCGAACCATTTTTTTTCACCAATTATTGTGATAACTTCTTTTCTTACATTTCTACAAGATTATTGTATAGCTTAAGTTATCAATAAATTTCCTATTAATAATAGAAAAAGGTTTAATTAGTCGCATGTACCCATTTTCGTTTAGATGTATCAGTTTGATACCCACTCTAAAAAAAGTGTCAATCGAGTCCCAAGTTTTAAAAAAAATGTCTCAATTAGATCATTTTCATACAAAAATTATTAACGCCGTTAATTTTATTCAAGACTTTTACCACGAAATTTTGATACAAGTATCAATACTTAATTTGGTAAGTCATTTTAAATATCAATACCATTAACAATGTTAATAATTTTTTTCTGAAAGGAACCTGATTGATGCAACTCTTCAAAAGTTAAGACTCAATTGACACATTTTTAAAAGCGGAAAACAAACTGACACATCCGAACAAAAGTAAGTATCATCTAACTAATTAAACCAAAAACTAACTAAGTAAAAACTCATTTAAAGACCTGTAAAGATGATATATTTTTGAATATACTGTATTTCTTGAATTATGTCTTAATTAGACATTAACTTGAATGTCAGAATACCTTTAATAATTTAATAGATAATATATTGGAGGAACCTAATGACAAAAGAGAAAGTCGCGAAAAAAATAAATAAACAATAAGAAGTGTGACACTAGTGAGTATTAGTGTATATTTAGCCTTACAAGAATAAGGAAGAACAAAATTCACAAGTTCTCTAGAAAAAATATTCTAAAAATATACGTGGAGAAAGGAAAATGGGGAGATAAACACTAAATAATAAAATTTTCACTATAACATTATTTATGATCAAAATTATTTCTTAAAAGTACCCTGAGATAAGTTGTGGCGAAATCTAATTTTTTCAACTTTTTACTGGTTTTATTGTAGTGATCATTAAAAGTTAACTTTTACATTATCTTTATTCGCATATATATCTTGATGTCTAAACGTAGGATAATAATTTACCACCTTATGTAGTTTCTTGTAAAAAAAGACATGAAAATATCCAAAATCTTACTATGATTGCAACTTTATTACACTCTTTAGCATTTAATCTTATTACATTTTCGTCATATTTTTACCATTTATTTTGTTATTCCTTAATAGAAAGGCACGTAGCCAATCTTAAATAGTACTTTACTTTCAAGTCACTTTTACACTTATTATAGGTTAATTCATATTCTTTTTTCTTTTTCATTTATATTATTCAATTTCGGAAAAGTATAAGAACGAGTAGAATTTTGTTATAAATAATTTAATGTTTTATTGTCAAAGAAGAAAAACTTTTATATGTAATTTTGTAAATGTAAAAGAGAACTATACTCTAAATTTGATTATATATTATGTAAGTTTAAATGTATTTTCATAAACAATTAAACATAAGGGAATTTGTTCAAACAAATTAGTAAAAGCATAAAATATCCATTTTTTTTTTACCAATAAGTCAAGTTCCACCATTAGCTGATAAATAAGTCATTCCATATTTACTTAACTTTTCCAAACAAACCTTCAAATTTTACACAACACTAATATTCTCATGTTCTATGGTTTTGTCTTATATGTGAGAATGAGTTTTGTCTTGTAGTGATGTGTAATAAGGTTTTTTAAGAACAATTTAGAGCATTCTTAGTTCTTCTCTCTGTTCAAATTGAGAACATGGAATTTTAAGGTAAAGTTGTCTTGAATGGTTTAATTGTTAATTGAGTTTTGAGAACAAATTTTGTTGATTTAAGAATTGAGCCTTCAGTTAAACACCATGTGAGTGTAGAAGATAATTGGATTTAATCAAGGTAAAGAAATAATATTTATCTCAAGATTTTGAATATTACTTTAAAATATTGGTAGATGTATTTTCTAATTGGTGTAAATCACCATCACTTTGAAAATATTATTTAGTACAGTTTAATGATTGTTGGTTGTTTGTGGAATATAGTTATGATGTCAATGGTGTCATTCTTGTAATGCTTGATTATCGAAAAACTAATTAGACCAAAATATGTTTATTTTGAGTAAGAAATTAATAAGAAACATTTTAGAAATATGAAAATTTTCAAATTGTTGGTTTTTGAAATCATAATAAACACACGACTTGCTCTCGATAATTTCCTTTCTTGAGCTACATTTTTCACTCAAGCTAAAGATTTTTTACTCGTAATATTTTTACTTAAACAAGATATTTACTAAAAATAAATCATTTTCTCTAATGAATTTTGATGCATATAAAGTATTTTTGCTCAAGTGAGAGAGATAGAGACCAAATCATTTTTTTTTCTTTGATAAATTCATGCTTTAAATAGAAATCCTGACAAAAATTAATTTTCTTTTCTATTCTTGATATTTATTCACTCAAGTGACTTTTATGTAATGAAATTCATATGTTTTTAAGTTGATATACATTTGGTATGTGTATATAATTGATTAATAGATTTAGAGACTAGTTGTTAAATTTCAAATTATGATTGAATGATTAGTTAAATGTTATGTATGAGTTGAAATAAATAATAGTTTTGAGTAATGATATAATTATAAAAGTAAAATTTGCTTACTATATAAAATGTTTATGATTAAATGAAGATTCACAAATCTAATCTCACACCTAAATATGATGTGTGGATCATGTGTGTATTTATAAGTATTAAGTTGTGTGTATTTATAAGTATTAAGTTGATAAATATAGATATTTTTGTTTCACAAATTCTTAAAGTCATGTGAGCTAAGATATTAAGTTGTGAGAAATTAAAAAAAAAATCATTGACAATTGTAACATTTTGGATAATTGTGATTGGGTTGTATTAAATCCATCATAATCCTCTACTCTTAATTAGGTTTGTCCTTAGCCCAAGACTTAGATTTTTATTTGTATTCGAAGATTAATTATTTGTTGGGAATAGTCAAAGTTTAAGTCAAACATTTCACATCCGATAGAATGGATAGAATACATATAAAGTTAAAAACTATATAAGATTTTGGGGTAAAAGTGTGTTAAATGCCTTATATAGAATCACAACAATAACTATAATCCTCATATGAAACATAACTCAATAATGGGGGTTAACGAAGTGACTGACCGCATAATCACAATAAAAAGGGATTACCATACACCTGAAGGGAAATATACCATATGAAGTGAGTCAAAAGTTCCACATTGGGTAGAATAAACAAAGTTAAACACTTTATAAGAATAAATGCCCATAAAATTATGACTTGAGGTTTTTGAGGTCAAAGTTGATGGGTTTTTATACATATATATATATATATATATATATATATATATATATATATATATTTTTTTTATATATGGGTTGACAATTGTATTACACATATATAAGGTATTTAACATCACTTTAACCCCAAAACCTTAAGACAATGGTGTTATGTGTCTTTATTGTTATATAGTGTTTAACTTTGTCTTATTTATCCAATGTGGGACTTTGACTATTCCCAATAAAAATAGTGCCAAATATCTTTTATATAACTAAACATATAAAACATGATCCATCATTATTAATTTATCATTGTGTTTGTTTGAGATATAAGTAAATCATTATTATTGTTCAATTATACAATTATTTTAATTTGAATTAGTTCATAATATTTTGTGTTTTGTTATGTTTCAATATAGTTCTTGATGGTAATCTTAAATAATGATAATTTTGTATAATACTTTATGACTCTCCTGTAACTATTAGTAATACAGTGTTTTAACTTTTTGTGATTAATTTATTTCTTATCTCATCAACAGACTCATTTTTTTTTTGACAATTCATTTTGCGAACCATTTTTTTTCACCAATCATTGTGATAATTTCTTTTCTTACATTTCTACAAGATTATTGTATAGCCTAAGTTATCAATAAATTTCCTATTAATAATATAAAAACTTATATAGAACTAAGTAAAATTCTTCTTAACAGAAACAGAGAAATAACATAAGATACAGTAGAATAACAGAATATAAAAAAGTAACAAAAAAACAAATTTATTCATGACTATATAATCTTATCTAATATTTCCTTAAATGTTAAATTTTTTGTTACATATAAATTAAAGCTCTTAAGGTGTTTCTGCTTTTCTGTAGCAGTATGTTTGGAAAAAATTATCTAAAATAATACCCTATATATATTTGTTTCGGTAGAAATGAAGGAATAAAATAAATATAAATAGATAGGATAAAAATACTATATTTACATGGTTTGCTTGAGAAGAAAACTAAGACAGATTTTTTTTTTTCAATTTAAAAAATCATAACAAACTTTTGGAAACAATAAAAAGGCTAACATATTAAGAAACAGATAATATTTTAAATCATTAAAATATATTATCGTATAACTTTTTTGAAAAATCCCTACATTTTCTTCTACTCTATTCTATCAATCAATCGATATATGTTTTGTATTACATTTTTCTTTGTTTTTTTTTATTTTTTGTTTTGTTTTGTTTCTTATTTCTCTTCATTTTGTTTCTTTCACATTTTGATTACTTTGGATTTGAAACTGGAAACGTGTGTCCAAACACGCGCTATTGTCAAAGTCCATTACCAATTAGTGTTAT
>Ga0214543_1001903_pt1 | contig 41022 bp, 15 predicted proteins | sample CNSS2metaG_FD_160094 | JGI IMG/M metagenome (GOLD analysis project Ga0214543, IMG submission 160094) | Root nodule microbial communities from cowpea collected in UCLA plant growth center, Los Angeles, California, USA - CNSS2 | ecosystem: Host-associated > Plants > Roots > Nodule | place: USA...
TAAAGAGTAAAAAATAAGGAATAATTTAAAAAAAAAAAGAGAGAGAAAATTTGAATTACCTAGATTAAAAGAGAACAATCGGAAAGTGAAAAGAAAGAAAGAAATTTCGTTTTTTTATTTCACTTTTTTTCTTGAAAACTAACACTTTCTTTTTCACATCCTAGCTTTTACTTTCAATCCATACAAACCCTTAATCTTTTGTTTTTTTTTTCTTTAGTTCAAGTTATTTTTTTACTTTGATTTTCGTTTTTCTTAAAGTTGTTTCTCATATTTTTCTTAAATCACTAGTGAGACCATGATCGAGTGAAGATAGTTTCTAGCGGATTTTTTTTTTAAATAATTCCTCTTTTACTCTAAAATATTTCTATCTTACTAAAATATTAAGTTTTCTAATGTTTAACCAATTGAAAAATATATTGTCTAAACTAATTCAACTTCTGATCAATATCTTGATTGCTTGAGTGATGTTTTTTCAGTTATTGCATTTTTTTTTATGCATTCTCAACTTTCTTGGATGTAATTATATTTTCAAGACTAAAAAAGAAATGTTTAAATAATTTTATATTATCAATCATCTGTACATTTGGATATATTGTTTTTTAAAAATGTGGAGAAAAATTAAAGAAAAAAAAAGAATCTTCAACCGACTTTATATTGTGACTTGCTTTAAATATAGATATGAATGATTGTACGATTAATATTTGTTGTAAGATCTTATTACTTTATACACAATTTTGTCAAAGCGCAGAAAAGAAAAACAAATTAAGTGGTAATACATCATCAACAAACAACAAAATAATTATAGTTTGGAAGTATCCAAACACTAATTTTGATAATCAATATCCAAATCTTATGACTGTTTTCAACATTGATGCTTCCAATTTCAAACCAAATCCCAATGATTGAAATTGAATGGTCTATATTCATTCTGCTCAATACCTATTATAATACTTTATCTTTTTAAAAACTAAACTATATTATTTTACTCTCAAAAATAAATAATTGTTACTTATAATTAAAGAGATACTGTAACATATGTTAGATTTATGGTGCATGATCATAGTTATAAAATATTCGGTCTAAATGAGTCAAAGCCTAACAAAATTCACTTTCAAATATGAAATTCGGATTACTTGATCCCACCTAAGTTCAGTTAATATAATTAATTATTATTAACTTTTTGTTATATTATTATTTAATATTAAATATTTTATTCGTAATATTTTATTAACATTATAAATATTGGAGAATATTTTGTAGATGGATCTTTTATTTGGTTTCTCTTGAGAGTTGGACTATCAGTCCATTTTCTCAGAGATCACTGACTCACCTCAAAGAGTATGGCCAGGATAAAAACAACATATTAAAAAAATTAATTTTCATAACGTGTATTTAATATAATTAAGTTTTTAATGTTGAATATTTTTAATTGAATTGTATTATTTTATTAAATGTTAAAAATAGTTTTTATTTTTTAATAAAGTATTATACTATTTGAGTTTTTTATACATGATAATACGATCATTTCTGACATTGTATAGTTACTATTAAACTCTAAATTAAAATAAGTATAGACATACCATGATATATTTATTTAAAGTTTTAAATATAATTACAAATGCAAATATACCTAATAATTTATTATTATTAATTAAAATATACTAAATTTTCTTAAAAATAATTAAAACTTTATCTTTATTAAATTTGTTCTTAATTACCTCTATTAAAATATAGATACATTCTAATCATAATTATTTTTATTAACTAATTAAAAGAATATGCAACATCTTTTGGTTATATATATATATATATATATATATATATATTCAGTTAAAATATGTCATAAGACTATTATCACCTTTTCTAATTGTGAGGGACATAAAAACAACATCAATATAAAATACCAATATTTTGATTCGGTATGTATCCTTGAAAAATTCAAAGCATCTATAAAAAAAATTAAGAACACCTAACAAATCTTTTGATTAGACATGTATCCCTTATTTTCATAAAATGGTTCGAATCAATATTAATAGATAAAGTATAAAACAAGTTAACAACCTTTGTCCATATCGAAATAAATTTTCTTACATGTTTTTTATTATTAAACCAGATGAAAGAAGTTAATATTCCTTAAAAGAGATAATAACTACTTTAATGTTTGTTGAATGGTTAAGAAAAACACTCACATTATATTTTAATCTTACTTAATAATAATAACCCAAATCCTTAATAAAGTTGTTAAAGTGAATTATGATTTTAGATCGACCCATCAGTTTGTTAAAAAATTGATAAGGTTAGAGTTTTTAACTTTCTTGATGTATTGTGGTTTCTCTAACTTAACTTGTAATATTGATAGGTTAAAGATATATTAGAGTGAACTTGTTCTAGGTCAAAGGTTAAGTTAAAACCTAAATTATAAGTTGAGCTAAATTAAGTAAAACTAAAAAAAAAAGTAAAGTTTGATTCACCGTAAAACAGTAAAACAGAAATTAAATTGTTTTATTCAAATAAAAAAAATTAAAATTTAAGATATTTTAATTATTGTGTCTAAACTAATGACTAAATTTACTATTTTTTTAATTTTTATGTATTATTTTCTAGTAAAATTTAAAATAAAGTAGATTTAATTAATAATTTAATTTTTATATTTAGACTTATGATTCATTTTAATTTTTTTACTCAATTAAGTTTCATTAAATAGAAAGAGAGAAAAAACTACATAAGAATTCCAAAGTAGCGTATAAATCAACACATAACAATTCTAAACATGTTAATATCAACTTAATAGAAATGATCATATTAATCCTCTTTTAACAAATTTTGAAACTCAATTCACTTAAAAGATATAAAAAGGAACGTAAATCATAAATCTAAATGAAATATCAAATTGCAGACTAAGAATCTCGTATAAATAAATGTGTTATAAAATAAAAAGTAACGATCGTCGTAACTTTCACCCAGCACTCACTCTCATTGTTAAGTGTAAAGTATTCGAAAATTTAATGTAGACAAATAAGATTTTTTAACCTACAAAGTATTTTGATTTCAAAAAAATCCATAACTTCTTTCTTAACTAAGAGCAGATGTTACTAAGAGTTGCAATGCAAAACTAGTTATAAATAGTAACTCCAAATATATGTCAATTTCATGTGTTAAAGAATTGTAAAAGTAAGATAAATTTAACGCGATGAGTAAAATTAATTAATAATAAGAGAAATAAAAAGTATATTCATTAAATGACATATATTTATATTCTCTATTTAAAACAATATATTACACCACACAAATATAATAACATATTACACTAAATTTATTATCCAAGAAATATAAATAATCTAAACTTTCTCCAATTAAGATAATTTAATCATCGCTTCAAATTACAATTTGAAACAAAAAGAAAACAATAAAAGAAATATAAAATTGTAAAAATATTAAGTCTCTTGTCTCATTATTACTAGGAACATGTGTTGATGTAGAAGAATCTTTAAAAGTGTTTGAAAAATGATAAAATGAGTGAAATAAGACGAAGATTATTTACTATTTAGTACTCTGCTAGTCCCTACAAATCCGTGGCTTTAACGCTAAACGCAGCAGAAATACAAACAATACAATTTCTTTTCTTGTTAATTATGTTTCAGCTATCGACGGCAAAACGAAATATTCGAAAAATGTTCTTAATTATGTTTCAGCTATCGACGGCAAAGTGGATCATCGCTCGTGAACCTACCAAAATTTGTCTGTCCATTTTTTATTTATTTATGTCAAATTGACGGATAAATATGAGTTAGAATGAGTTAATTTGCTTGTCATTCTTTTAAAATTAAAATAAAATAATTTAGGAGAACAGTTTAAAAGATTATAATTTTTATGAAATTAAAAATGTTTTCGCTAGTTAGTTATAAATTAATTTTCAACTATTAATTATAATAAAATAATTAAACATGTAAAATATATTAATATTTTTAATTATTTGATTAGAGACATTAATTAATTAAAAAAAAAAAATTATATATATATTTATATATGTTTAATATATATATATATATATATATATATATATATATATATATATATTTTTCTTTTTTTAAATAAAAAAATTTATGGGATAGCCTCTCAATTTGTCAATCTATCCATTGAAAAGATAAACCAAATTTTTAATCTCTTTTAGTAGGTAAGTTAATGTGGCTTGTCTAAGTTTTGACGAAACTGGAATGGATCAAAAATTAACTCATGAACTAACTTATTTTTTCATCCCTAAATTTAACCAATGAATTTTTTTAACCATAAACACTATAAGAATTTTCATAATTATTGATGAAAGTTTACTAATAGAAATAAATTCAACGATAAAACTAAAATTTACTAACGAATATTAAAATTTTAATTATCGATAAAAATATTCATAGATATCGAATTCAACATTAACATGTGTTGAAATAGGAAAAAGAATAAGTAGGAAAAAAAAGGAAGATGAAGGAAAAAAAAACAAAATTGTAATCTATAATTATATATAAAGGAATTCCCTCTTTTGTGTCCACATTTCATAATTCCAACTTTATCCTTTACAATTTAATTATTTATTAAATTTTTAAAAATTAACGGTTAATTTTACAAGTTTTTATAAAACTATTTACTTATCTTTTTCTTCTTTTTTCTCCTACTATTCATTAATAGTTATTTTTCTCATATTTTCTCCATAAATATCACTTTAATTTTTATAAATATACTTTTATTTTGTTCATTATAACATTACAATATCATCAATTATAAATATAATTCAAAAAATGCATACATACAAGCGCGATAGCGCTGTGTTTACCTTAGTATTTATTAATAGATTTTAGTGGTTGTCAAAATTCATCAATAATAATTACAAATAAATTAATATTGACAAATATTTATCAATGGATTGAGACTGTTAATAGTTACCGACGAATTTTGTCGATAAATTTTTAATTATGAGTTATTATTAATGAATTTTATGATCTATCGGTAAAATTTATTTTTAATATCTTATCAACGAATTTTGTATCGTTATTAACATGTCTATAACTAAAAATTTTATTGTGAAACATTATTTACGTATGTTCCAACAGTTTCCATTACACTGTAATAGAATAATGTAATATTTAATCTTATAATAACATTTTATAAGTATTTTTAATATTAAGTTTAGTATTTCTTATAATAAATTAATTATTTGTATTAAACATACAATTTTTTATGAAAATTTACATAAATTAAATAATTATTATCTGTTTACTTTATTGAACAAGTTTTTAAATTTTGTTTAAAAATAGATTTTTTTTTATAAACTTTGCCGCCGTTGTATAAAATCATTTTATATTATAACCTCATGCAGCGTTTTCTTTCTTCTTCTAGACATTCTAACGGCTTAAAACATTGTAGTATTCATGTGGTTGCATTAACTTATATTTATTATAGAATACGGTTCAAATTTGTTAATATTTCCTCGTGAAAATTTATTAAGAAAAGTTGTAGATATGTGTAATTAACCTTTGTCACTTTTTCTATGAAGATCTAGGTTCATCCCTGATACATTAGAACCTAAGGACTTCAAATCCAGTGTGATTCCTCAATTTTTGGTAAAATAAATTTTTGCTTTAATGTACAAAACTCTCTTCTTCAACATCCCCTTTGACTACTGAATCAGCACCAATATAGGTATGATGACTGATTGGACCTTAATTTGATATCAATCTTTCAACTCAATCCCAACCGGTGAAATAGGATGAGTCGTCAATTCATTCACACAAGTTGAGACTAATCTTCCAACTCAAATCAAACCCATGAAATAAGATGAGTGATTAAGTCATCATTAAGCATAAATCAAACCACAAACAACTGAACAAAAGCAAAGATAAATACCCAATAAGTAGACATGAATAGAATCAGAATTGATTACATCAAACCTGGACATGAGGGAGTTCAACTACTCATAGAATATTACAATACAATTTCAGCAGCATCTACACATAAGATCTACACTAAGAGCACCTCCCTCGTGCCTATTCTATCCTACTGCTATATTGTGGAGTATCCACTCAATGCTTGAAATGAGAATCCAAGGTCTTTATTTATAGAAATTTTTGGACGGTGCTCAACCCAACTTTTAGCGCTCAACCATTCACCGCCTTAAGTGCTGAGCACATTTTCTTGTGACTCAGCCATGCACCGTCTTACGTGCTGAGCACATTCTCTTGTGGCTCAACCATGCACTGCCTGAAGTGTTGAGCACATTATCTTGTGGCTCATCCATGCACCGCCTTAAGTGCTAAGCACATATCTCATAGCTCAGTCATGCACTGCCTTAAGTGTTGTTCACCATTTTGTTGTGGCTCAGCTCCAAAAGTCATATTCTGGGTCATTCCTTGACCTCCTTACTAGAGCTCAACCGCACATTTTGGGGCTCGACTGCATCATTTTTAATTCTTCAAGAAATTGCTGCAAAATCATAAAAAAATCATCAATTTCTTATTTTTCTTCTTTTTAATACCTCATTCTGTAATTATAAGCCAAAATGAGTTATTTACTTACAAAATATGATAAATTAAAGTATGATAAGTGTCAAGTTTATATGGAAATTTTACTTATTCTAGACACTTATCATGACTCCAATCGAATAACCCAATCATATTTAGTTGAAACCGGAGTAAACTGTAATCACTTTAGCCAATAATGTAATGGTCGGATGTGGATTTTAAAATTTTGAATTTGGATTGATTAATTTGTATCAGAATCCTACACTAACCTAGCGATGTTCACCCCTACACTTGACTCAACTATGTCCAAATTGGACTTGATTCAACTCAACACAATATGCACCTACATTGTCTTGATCTGAACCTAATTCAATAACTTACTTGATTTGAGCTTGATCCAATATTTTCCATCTTGAAATTGAATTTGATTTAGACATATTTGGTCCATGCCAAACTCAACCTGACTTGTGCACGACTCATCTTGGCCACCATAGGTCCAACCTAACTTATTTCAACATGAGATCCCACCTCGACTTATTCGAAACTGAACTTGATCTTATTTGACTTTTCTTATACTAAATTTATATTTTGATTGAGTAAATATATAAAAAAGATTGAATAAATTTTTTTTTTTACTTTAAAAAGGCATTCATGGATTGGCTTATCCATGTTTTATTGACATTTTAATCTTGTAAACTTTTTTTTCATGTTGACTTTTTAATTTTGTGAGTATTTTTTACTCTACTCAAGAGTGAAAGACAATTTATTGCTCTTCATGTTCAATGCTTTATAAAAATAAAGAATCTAAGAAAAAACAATCTATTTCTCCTTAGGTATAATTTTTCATTGACTGTATTTTATGTTGTATGATTTGTTCATTTTTTCATATGTTAATTAATATAAATTTCATTATATATTAGTGTAATAAGCAAAAAGGAACTTTTGAGTGTAGATACTATGTCATGTACTAGATGTGGACCATAGCCCGTGGTGCTATCAAAGATTCTTGGAATGAGGTAAAAAATAAAAAAGAATCCTCTTTGAAGCATGTTATCAAATATTTAAATAATATGTTGTGGATACTAATATGCATTGATTTCTTTGAACTACAGGTTTTCGACAATGCTGAACCATTGGGATCTGAGAAGATTGATGAAGTGAGGACTGAATGGACCAAGTACTTCTTCCAGTATAAAAATTAGTTGATAGGTTTCCTTCTCTTTGTTGAATAGATGTACTTAGGAAATATTTTGGTCAAATCCATTGTTGGATTTGAATTGATGTTTAATTTTGTACTGTATAAATTGTTGTGCTGCCTGGTTCTGGTTTTGAATTGAATGCAACAGGTTTCAGGTTTTGGTTAATTGCAAAAACGAAGCAAACCTTTAAAAAACAAATAGGCAATATTAGTTCTGTTGTAACCTTAACCAATCTAATATATCACATATTAGATCGGTTAAGGTTACAACCGATCTAATATTGTCTGTTTCTTCTCTAAGTGATCTCAATTATATTAGATCGACTTCGTCCTTAACCAATATAATATAACTTATCTGATGTTTCTCTGTGTGAGTATCTTTAGATCGATTATTTGAAACCGATCTAATATGGAATTATTAGATCGGTTCATTACAACCGATCTAATATGTGAAGGACATATTACATTGGCTAATATTAGATCCGTTCCAAAACCGATCTAATACATGCTTCAGAATCAATGTAATATGACCTTTTTGCACTAGTGATTTGATCGAAATCATGATGATCTCTGGACTTGAAAAATTTATGATGGAAATTAAAGAATATCTAGTGAAAAGAAATTAAGAAAAGAAAAAAAATCATTTATTTTTTTCCATATAACCTAGGTGTTATCCTATTGGAAATACTTTTACATAACAATTGTAGGGTGTTGATACACTTTGTTTTATGGCTTGTAGGGTTTAGATACACTTTTGTTTTATCCCTACTTTTGTGATCCTATGAACTGTTAATGCGCCTTGTCAGTTTTAATTGGACCCCTCAAAATTTGTCCACTAAAGAGAATTTTGAGATTTTGTATCACAATCACTTCATCTTAATGCTTTCAAGGTCCCTTCGGCTTCTCCAAACTTCATTTTCAACAAATTTCAATGGGATTTGTTGTGGCATCGTCCTATCATTCTTCTTCTCGATGAGCTCACACTAATAACAAAACCTCAACTTTTTCATGAAAACCATAATATTAAGAAAATTCTCATCGGATAATATGGTGTTTTGGTTTAGGAATTATAACTACATATGGTGTTTGTAAAAATTTATGGAAAATAAAGGAGAATTTTGGTTTAGGAATTATAACTACATATGGGTCTTACTTATTTTGTAAATAAAAGTTTTAGAAGGTCATATCAATTTAATATTTAATAAAATAATTTTAAATATCATCATAATATTAAACTTTTTCTTAAGAAAAAAAATCTTAATGTGAATTTTTATCCATGAAAACAAATGTAGTTAAAGGTAAAGATTGTGATCAATCATGTTTCTTGTGGAAACTAATAAACAAAATCAATTAATGTGTATAAAGCCATTTTTTGGGTGAAATGAAGGTATATAAAGCCGTGATGCTAGCTGTTATTTTTTTTATCAGAAGAATTGACTAATATTGGAGAAAAACCTTGGTCCTATAATCAATTATTACGTATAAAACCTATAATATAAAATGGTTTTCAATGCTTGGAATTTCGTTACAATAAAGAAAAGATTAGATTGCCGGCCCCCTTTGGCTTTTCAAAACACAATAATTGTTGAAGAAGAATATGATGACAGAAACTTATTCTAAGTCTCCAATATTTGATTTTCAACCAATAATCTTTATAATTTGGATAAGACACTATTAATAAAACCATTAATTAACAATAAAATTATTTAATTAGTATTGGGAAATTTTTCTTAAAATGTGTTCCTTTTATATGGGTACTTTTCTTTAGAATTAAGAGAACTTTTAACTTATCGTCGTTCATATTAACAAAGACACACTTATTTTATTCTTCTTCAAAAAGACTTTCGATACGTGGATTCATTTGAGATGCTTATTAAAACTATCATTGATGAATTTTTTTCAAAGAGGATTCATTAGAGAGATAACACCAACGACACACAAATTCAATTTATATAAGAGATTGACATCACATTCAATCTAGAACCTTAAAACAATAAGTTTATAAGTCTTATTTTCATTACTATTCAATCAATTTAAGACTTAGATTTTCATTTAGATTCCCAACCATTACCACATCATATACAGATAATTGATTAGAAGATAGTTCAACTTATTCATGTAAAAAACAAACTATCTCTCTAATTGGAAATAAACTTTATTCAACTCTATTATTGTTGTGGTTTATTAATAGAATTCACAGTATAATTTATAGACTCATATTTAGATCTTTTCACTTAAAATCATTATAAATGACTAATACACTAACTGCACATAACAACCAGTATATTAACTATCTATAACGGCTAATTTATTAACTACCCAGAACAACTAACTCATCAATTATTATTGAGACTTCAACGACTAATCGACTAATTCATTCAAGTATATTCTAAATCTAACGATTCACTTGTTGACATAACATTATTTATACATAAATTTTGATGTGAATATGTTGACATAAAACATAGATGATAATTAAAAGAATGAAAAAGACATTGCCGCCATAATAACAGTCTGTCACGTTTGGTCACTATAAGTATGAAGCCAGAAACATGAGTGAGTTGTATTCTAGCTACAACTATGCAAATATATACATAAATGGCTTGAGGTGATTGGTATAAGAATGAAAATTGAATTCCTTATGCAGGTTATGATTGCAGAGCAGTAGCGGAAGATGAAAAATGGAAACCATATTGGTGACTGTTAATGGAGATTATTAACTTATGATGATTACTTTTGAAGCAGTGCCCGTCCCAAAAGTAAAGCCACAGGAAATGTTGGCCTAGTGAGGGTATTCCCTTCACCATTGATGTAACTTCAAAAGGCCCACCTATCTCTCTCTACTATTCTATTCTATTCTATTATATTATATCATATCATATCATATCCCTCACCACTCTTTCCATCACCAAACAACAACCACATTTCATTTTCTCTAAATTTCACCATTTTAATTAACTCTCATATAAAGTTCTATAATTTCCATTCATACAAAAAATGATACAAACATGTGATAGGCATTGATTCAATTATCTGAACTTAGATTGTTGCCTTGCCTGCAAAAAACTGATGACCTATGTAACAGACTATGGCTCTTTACCTTTCTAGTGTAGCCATGATTCAAAAGAACCCTAAAAGTGATGTCAAAAAATAATTTTTTGCTGGAAATGAAAAATATTAGAAAATATTTTGGAAAAATGTGAGTGGCAACCCTGATTGTAAGGTAACTTGCCGGCAAAGTTACCCCTGCTGAGAAATTTAAGGTTTTGTGTTGCGGCTCTCTCTCTCTCTGGGTTTCAACTCTCAAGTCCACGCCATATCCCTAATCTGCGTTACCCTATTTTACCTTTTCACTACAAATATCGTAGTCGGCAGCGTACAAGGTAAGAAAACCTCTACCATCTAATATAATAATCATTTTCACTTCTTTTTTTTTCAAATCAATTTTTCTAACTAAAACATATCAATTGCTACGAGATTATATACATATTTTTTTTGAAAAAAAAAAAGAAAATAATTTCCAATTATGTTTTCATCTGAATTGCGAGTATTTTATCCTATAAATAGTCTTATAACCCCTTCCATCTCTTTCCCCACCAAAGTCTATCTACCTTCTCTTGCCTCTTCTCTTTCTTTCTCTCTTTCAAATTTGTTTTTTTTCTTTAGTCTTCAGCATCAAGTATGTGTATGCATGTTCTTCTGCAGGGTTTGGCTCTTGGAACATGGTTATGGTTGCAGAGAGTATGGGAGAATCTGTAAAGCTCAGGAGGGATAGCACCTTGATATTGATACTTATGTTCATAGCAGTATATATTTGGCGCTATCTATTCTGAGCTTCATGGCTTCTTCTTCATACTGTAACACCACACTGAATAATGTGTTTTTCTCTTCCTTCCTTTCTTTTCATAGATTTTACTTTGTTGTGAAGCAGAAATTTCATATCACGATGATCGTAATCGTCGTGGAGTCTTGTTCGATTCAAGTTCTTCGGCAAGTTAAACATGTTTGGAGTTATATATGGTCACTAACTACTTGTTGTAAGCATGTTGGATATTGTTTTGGCATGATCTGTGATCAGTGTCTAGTTAAACATGTTTTCTTCTTCTGTTGTTTGAACTGTTATTGAGTTTTGTGATTGATTGTTCTAATTTGTTCTAGTTTGATCCCTAGAAAGTTGCTATTGCTGGACCATTAATTTCTCACAGTCATGGTGACGGAAGAGATATGGTGATAACATATCAGAGATTCTTGTTCATGATACGGTGTCTAAGAATTTGGTGTTTCAGCGTTCTGGATCAGTATGTAAATTGTTCTATGGTTTTCATCCACCAAAATTTTCCTTTCTTTTTCACTGGAAAATTCTATTATGGACAGTTTATAAGTTAAATACAGTTTTGTAGAGTTTGAGGTTCTGTTCTCCCAATTTTTTGTTTAAAGATGTATTTTATTACATACCTATTGATAGTCAGTCAACATTATCTAAATTAATATTCATATTTTTTTTATCTCAACCATCTTAAATTACCTTTTTTTTTATCTTTATTTATATTCTTAATTTTTCTCGCCCTCTTTTATTTTCTCTGAATTAAAGTTCAATAGTTTTTTTTTTTTCAGAAGAAGAAGAAGAAATCGTTAATAATGAAAACATCCTAATTATATTATTATATTTAAAATAGTTGTGTATTATGAATTTGAATGGTATGAAAATAAATATTTATCTTATATAATTCACGGTCTAAAACACTAGTGTATGTACATTTGCTAATATACATCTTATTTATTTTACGGAAAACAATAATAAATTTAAACTACATTTTGAAAATATTTAGAAAATTACGAATCACTAAAATTGTGTTTTAAAATCTTTATAATTTATACCATATATAAAGATATTTTTATTTTTTGAATTTGTCCTTTAAATATTTTTATAAAATTAAAATAAATATTTGATTAATTTTACAGATTTTTTAAATTTAATTTGACCGGTTTCTAAGCTTAATGTTTTTTTAATTATAAAACTATCTATATAAAAAATAAAAATTATTTACAATAAAATTATAAAAGTATTTATATTTAATTTCATAATTATAATAACAATAATAATTCTATTATTTTTTATTATCATGAAAAAATATAAAACACACCACATTCCTATCTCTTATTTATTCATATACTTATTATATTATACTACTAGAAAAATCCTTGATTAATGATTTATTTTAGTGAACAAAAATAATTAATTGTTATAACCAATTCATATATTAAAAACTATTGATAACTAAAATAGTTTCAAGAAATTATAATTGGTCTCTAAATTAGTAATTAAAATAGTTTTTATTATTAATTGATATTTAAATTGGCTAGTAACATTAGTTATCTAAATTTTTATTACCAAAAGAATTGATATTTAAATTAGTCTCTAATTAAAAAATTGATTTCTAAATTGATTTCTAAACATATTTTTTAGTCATAAAATTAATTATTATTTGATAATTTTCTTGTTGTGTTATTTCTCACTTCATTATGAAGTTTTTTTACGTTATAATATATGAATTTCCAAATCAATAAGTGAGGAATTTCAACATCAATTACTAATTAACTCGTATAAAAAATGAATTTTACCGTCAATTATAGAGTGTAACTTCTATAGAAAGTATAATATTTTATATAGTTTGGTTAAAAAACTAAAAAATTGTCTGGATTTAAGTTTCAATAATAATGAATCCAATCTAGCAGTCACATGCATATGGTTGAAAAGTAGTGCAATATTTCCTTTCAAGTGGATTTTCAAACACCATATAATCAATTAAGAAATAATCAAATAACTAGTTTTGTTACTTTGTGAATGTAACACACATTAATTAGTGAAGCTTCTATCCATTCTCAATTATTTATACACACACACCCTATTCTTTCAACCCGATCACTTCACTCATTGTGTAATTTTCTAGCTAGCCTCTGTTGTCTACAATGACCTATGCAAAGTTGGTGAAGGGTACTTTGAAAATTGCAAGCCCTTACTCAACCTAAAACCTTGACCTATATATTGAACAATTACGTATTGTTGTCAATGTTTGTTTTCTAAAAGAGAAATTGAGGTCTTATGTTCGGCTTTCATAACAATGTAAATGGTATGTATGGTGAAAAGAGGGTACCAATCTTTCTTCTTCTGTGGACTGGTCTGGCCAAAAGCAAAGCCCTAGTCTTTCAATTACACTGTGTTTGAACCAAAAACTACATATTTGAGTTTATAATAAAAGCTAATGAGTTACCTAGGGTTTCCACAGTCATAGACTTCAACTTTTGCAGGCCTTTGTCTTCTGAATGGTGTGTTAGTTTCATATAGTTGTTATTGGCTTCTAGATCTTGTAGCTTTGTTTTTTCAAGTGGATTTTAAGTTTAATTCAACTATACAAAATTAGTTTATAAGATGAGGTTTGCATCTACTTGTATTATAAAATTGTCTTATCTCTAAATGAGGTGGAACTTCCAACACACCCTCTCACGCCAGGGTATATATATATATATGGAGTGTGAGACTAGACATTGATAAGTGGTCTGATAGCAGGTAAAACAACATGTCCAACAAAATAATAAACTTTTCGATAAAGGATGACACAATAAGTTGAACAAATATCAAATCTTGTTAGGATAGACTTTAAGTATGACTCTGATACCATGTCATGCTAGAAGTAGATTTCAACCTTAACTCAATTCCACAAGACCGACTTGTAAAGAGATGTTTTTGACTTTTTTTTTTATCAGCATTTTCACTTACTTATATACTATAAAATTGTTTTATCCTACTGGATGTGAAACTTCTGACATTTTTCTCCATTACTTTAATATAATTGACATATCTTCGTAACCTCCATCATTAAATTCCCATCAAAAGCAAAGTTAATGCAAAGAATAACAAACACTCCCCTTTCTTTTTCACTAAACTTTTTCCCCTTTTGCTCATTCTGATTCCATAATCAAGATCATTCATATCCTTGCCTTTAAATGTGGAGTAATGTTTAATTTCGTATTCTTTGCATGTATAGAACAAAAAATTTATGGTAACCCCTAATTAGTTTTTAATTATCATATAAAGAACACACATGATACATGTCAAAACACTTGTAATCATCTTTTGCCAATTAACAATTTGAACCATAGCAGAAGTGTGCAATTTGACCATCAAAATTATGCAGTCTTTAATTCCATTTTCCACCTTTCCTTTGATCTAATTCCCATTACATAATATTTAATTCCATTATGTGTGGTTGGGATGCAAATTCAGGAATTGTTATAAAGATTAGAAGTTTGAATGAACTTTAGGGTACAAGAGGTGTCCCGTTGTACGGGGACAAAGCAACAAAGTTTGTAGCATTAGATCTTCAAGCTTATTGTTATTATAGCATATCTAGTATAGAATATAAATAGATTCACACATATATATTCATCTATATCTTCAATGGTAATGGGGCTAAGCAGGATTCTCCACTGTACAATCAATCTTTCAGAATTTTTTTTCTCTCTTAAATGTTGTTAGTGGAAAAGTTTATGCCATTCTAGAAATTGAATCAAGCTTAGTGGAAGTGATGAAGCATAAAATATATAAATGAAGGGACATGTTGTATAATTATGTGTGAATGATGTTGTTTTTGGATAGAACAATTGATTTTGAAAAAAGGGCAATGGAATTGTAAGAAGAAGCAGCAGGGATTAATTTGCCAAATGCGGTGTCAGTGGGAGTGGTGGGGAGTGGCAGACCAAAATCATTATAATCAATCATAATCATTTCGAAAATATTTTCTTCATATCATTTTTTAGTTTATGTTCTTCCAAATAAACATTAAAGAATTTTTTTTTTAATTTTTAAATTTTTATGTAAAATTAAAATTTATTAAACTTTTATATAGTTTATTTTCAAAAAATAAATAGATATAATTTATCTGCGTGAAATGTTTTTGACCGACATCTCATATTGACGCATGAACTATTCACATAATTCAATATTTTTTATGTGAGTATCAAATACTATTTAACACTTAAGAAGAAAAGAATTTTTTTTTTTTGAGTTTATAACAAAAATATATTAAAGTGTGAGATAAAAAAAATTTAATTTCGTAACTTAAATAGTAAAAGTATATTTAAATATTTTCTTTTATGTATAAAAAGGTGAGTGCAGAAAAAAGGTTAGTCTTACATAATTTCTGGTATTGATTCTCTGTAAATGTGATGAAAACATAAGCACTGTTTGTCTTGGCAACTTTGCTTTTGGACAAACAGAAATGCATAATAATACTTGGTCAGATTCTCTTTCAGTAAAATGGAACTCACGTGTGTTCTTGATTTGATTAAAGAAAAAGGAAAGAGTAATCATTCTGAAACCTGTACATCAGAAATAGTAGTTTATTGCCTCTTTTTATATTGGGATAAAATCTAAAGTGTTTTTATCTTTTTTATTTCAACAAGTATCTTTATGTAATTTCTTTTAATAATGCAAAGTTAGTTTAAGTATATGTTTAAACATTTATCTAAAGTTACACATTTTTTTGAGTTTATATTTTCTTTTTAATACATAACGGGTTTAATATATTTGATGGTTAATATTATAGAGCTCGATTTAGTCTTATATCACTTAATATTGTAAGATGATTTTTTATTTTGTTATAAACAATTCTTTGTAAAACATACAAAATTAAAATACTTCGTAGTAGTGTATGTCCATATAAAATTGGTATTTGAGTACAACAAATTACATTTTTATATTTAATTCAAGTGTAGAGAATTGAGCTGATATGTTGATTAAGATTGTCACAACAATTAAATTGTCTCAACTGACCTTCAAAAAAATTGATGATGAATACACTACACTAGGTGGTAATGTAAATCAAACTTCAAATGAAAGAATTATTAGTATTATGATACTTAATTTAATCTCGTATTGCTTAGTATTATAATTTCTGGTTATCTATTTTGCTATATAAACAATTTTATGTAAAATTTGATATATACATAGAAATAAAATATTCTTAATGTAGTCGTCGACCTAGGCAAAGCTAGATATATACATAGGAATAAAATATACTTCCCAATATAATTGTAAACGTAAACATACACATGTTTAATCACGTTAAATTCATTTATTGTTTAACATTGGCATAGTTTCTATTACTACGGATTGAAGTTTAATATAGTTGTTATTAATTAAATCTCACTTGCACTACTATTTATTCTTCTAATTGAGATTATTATCCCTTCAATGTTATGTTTCCTTGTTAAGGGACAAGATTTTGATATTCAAAATTGCAGTTGAAGAATTTTTATATTTAACAGAGAAAATTCATAAGTTACGAAAATAAGTAATAACTGAAGGAAGCTTTGTAATTACTTAAATATGTTTAACTATGTAGATTATAGAAATGATTTTTAATAAACTCTCTTGAAAAGTTTATCAAAAATATATTTAATTAACTTACTTACCCAAACACATAAGTTTAATGGATTAGGACTTTTTTTTCTCTAAAAAGTAAGTATTTCTTTTGTTCAAAAAACTAGTCAAGAGTATACTTATTTTTAATTGAATGGAATACATTGCCATTCCCACTCACTCAACCATATATCCTTGTTTATCTTTTTTTTTTAAAATACTCTTTTAATTAATTTTATTTAATATTATATTTTTTATTCCTCTGTATGAAATTATTTATCACATGACGAGATTATTTTTAAAATTGGTAATTCTCCAAAATAACTGGTCTCACTTTCAAAATTCCCGAACTAGCAAAAATATTAAATAAATTCTTATTTCAGTCCCTATTAAATAAAAATTAGCAAATGTTTTCCCTTTATTTATATATATATATATATATATATATATATATATATATATATATATATATATATATATATATATATATATTATATTATGTTTCAATTCCAAGTTCATACGGTAATCAATCGTTGGAGTCAATTATCGTTTATTGGAATTATTGTTTATTTTCGAGTCTAAAGCTTCGTAGAATTTAAAGGAATTGATGATTCGTCTTTAGAATCTTATTATTAGTTTTAAAGTGAACATCCATGTTCTGATCCCACAAATTTGCAATTGTTATCGCTAGGTTAATCACCGTAGATTTAAAATATTATCTACTCTTGACTATGAACATCCATCACAACGATTTTGTCCTTAAAAACGTTTTAGATGGTGAAAAAAATATTCAAACTATCATTTATTTCAATTTTTAAGTAATATAAAATTATTGAACGTACTAAAATAATTGATATTATAAAAAAGCATTATTATTATAATAATTGATATTATATAATAGAGAAACATTATTATGCTAAAAAAGTATTAAAATACACTTATTTTAAGTAAAATCACGAGATACATAATAATTTTATTGACAACTTTTTACAATTTGAAGAATTAAATTAAAAATAAATAAAAGTTGTTAGCAAAAGTGGGTTCTACGCATGAGTCTCTCAAGAAAGCTGTGGGTCCAAATATGTTCTTGGGTATATTGACTTAAAGATTAGGCTTTATCTGAAAAATAGATCAATAATGAAAAGGAGACTATATCTCTTTATTATAAAGGATTAAATTTAAAAGTTATTGTTTGGATTTGAAAATATCTTGTGAATACATTGTCTTTTGTGAAATGGAGTGAATTTGTCCATCAGATATTTTTTTAATTAAAAATTAAGATAAAATATATGTACTGTATGGTCTATCGTCGGACCATCGGTCAGGTAGATCAAGGACAAGCGGTCGCAGGCCGACCGCTACAAGCGGACCTTTTCTTGGATCGTTGATGTAATAATCTCTCTAGAATACTTTAAGGGAGCTAGCGACCGAATGACCTTCGTGTTCATTTTCAATTGAACTTTGTCTCCATTTATGGAGACATCCGCCAGGATGCACGGCCCGCCGGTTGGGTGGACGCAGCAAAACTGGATCAGTAAGGAAGAAGTAGATTAAAGTAATACAAGTCAGTAATCAAGTTTAAAAAGTAATTGGGCCATGATTAAGAAAACCCTAATCATATGCCCATACCAAAAACTACAAATAGAGGTCCAAGATAAGTTGGTAGGGACCTTTTACTCGCATTTATTACAACATTAATTGTTATATCCTGATCAGATTTAACTGACTTAAGCAGCGGAGCCGTTTAGACAGGTACCCCAATCGTTCGCTCAATCGAACGAGAAACAACAAAGGAATCGAACACGAGAAGGAATTGCAAAACAAACAGAGGACGACATCATATAAAAGGACTTGATAGAGTAATTTGAATGTTGAAAATACGTGTTCGGTCCCTATACCGGAACAATATAATTTAAAATATTAATTTGTGTCATATTTATAAAATTTAAATATATAATAATACTGCAACTTAATAATTAATATATATATATATATATATATATATATATATATAAACAAATTTTAACAATATAAAATTTTAAAAAGTAAATTGATAAACCGGTCTATGAATCTCATGGCCATCCTGTAGTGACACAAACCAATATTTTCAATTTGGTTTACCATAACAAACCATAAATGGATTGGAGTACTCTGTTTTACCTGTTGGAACTCTTTTTTCCAATTACTTACATATTAATTCTCATCTATTCATATTTGTTTATTGAAATTCTCATATATTCATATTTGTTTATTGATAAAAACTTTTAATTATGAATACTTTTACGAATTCAAAGTACAGAAAAAAAATATTAAAACCTCTATCCAATTTATTTAATTTTACAATTCATTTCCTTCCACAAATTTTCACTTTTTTGGTTGACACTATATACTCTTTTATCAATAAAATGAATATATAAATAAAAGAATATTTGAGGTACTTTAATCCACACTTATGTATAGACTATGGCTCTGTTCGTTTTGAACAGGTAGTAACGAAGCATTGATTTACAAAGATGGATGAAAAAAAATTTCCATGTTCTTATTAAATGATTCAAGCGGAACAGCAGATATGGATCTGCGCGATTCTTAGTAAAATCCATCCAATCATATTTGTGAAGATTTGAATAAATATAAACCTATTTTACTTTTATGTCCTTTTTATATTATATATAATTAATAATATATTTGAATATAATAATTTTTATAATTAATTAATAATAAATATATATATATATATAAAAATATTTATAATAATTAATGATAATTACTATATTGTTAAATTTTAATATTTTTAATTCATTTAATAATTATTTAATTCTATTTTTACTTTCAAGGATATTTTAGTAATTTTTAAATTTTTATTTATTAAAACTTTTTTTAATTTATTATATCAATCAAATTACTCACTAACTTTTTTAAAATTCATCTCCAAATCCATTCTTTTTATTCTCTAAATCTACTAAAAAAATCACACATATTCATCTACTCAAATCAACACAAATTCATCTTCACGTTCTCTTAAATCTATCATACCAAGTGAACAGAGCCTATATAAGAAAAGAAAAAAGACAAAGGACTAATGAAGTGATCTCTATTATTCTCGTCCTTAGTTTAGTAATGTTTCACCAAGAATGTGCTAAAAATTCTCTTTCAAACTACCACTATTACTGTTTTCTTGAGTGAATAATTGATCGAACATATTTGGTTATGCAACTTGATGTCACAAAACATGGGCAACTTCTTCGTGTCGGAGAAAATAAAAGAAATATACTTAGGAAAAAAAATTGTGTAGAATTGACTGTGTATAAAATATTATAAAAGATATTTTATATATACAAATAAACCTAATTTTGAAAGTCACAAATAAATAAACTTAAATAACACATGCATCTTCATAATTTTCTCTTACAATCCTGGAACACTATTAAAAAAATTTATATTTCTTGTCAATTTTATTTTGAAAATTTTTTCGTTGAAAATATTTACAAATTTTGTTGTGAAAAAAAAATTTGCAAAAAATTACTACTAATTTTCTTGTAAAATATTTTGTATAAAACACTTTTCGCTACAAATTTTGTAGGAAATACTTACAAATTTTATAATTTTGTAGAAAATTATTATCCACGAAAAAATTACCTGTCAATTAAAATTCTTAGAAAAAATGGTAGAAAAAAATATTTTCTTGCAAATAATTTTAACAAATTTGCAAGAAAAATATCATGTAATATAAGAATTTCTAATCGTGTAAGTTTTTATATTTTAGATTTTGTAATTTGGAATGTAAATTTTATGTTCTATACTACTCAATTTGTGTAAATTTTCATTTTATATTTTAGATTATATAATTTAGTCAATTTTTAATTTTCAAAATATACAATCAAAAATATAAAAAAAATATTTTAAATTATATAATTCAAAATAAAAATTATTTTAAATTGTATAATCTGAAATATAAATATATTATAAATCATACAAATCAAAATGCATTTTTTATTTTATAAGATGAAATGTAAATCCAAAACACGTACAGTTATATTTTGGATTTTACATTCCAAAATACAAAAAGTTTATGGAGGTGCAAGTTGAAATTATGTCATCCTAAGGTTGAAACTAGTATAAGTTTTAAGGATGACAGTTCTTTCTACACCTTCATAACTTTCTTCTGGTACTAATATACTTTTATTTTTGCATTTCATTTGAATTAAATAATTCATAAGTAACTTTTTCGACTTTCAACTATACAATTTCCAAGTAAAAAATGATTTTTTGTATTTTGTAATCTAAAAGCTAGAATGTATAATTCGAAAGTCATTACTTTAGAAAAAAAAAAACTTCTAAATTGCACGACTTTGAAATTATTTATTGTTTTCGGATCATACAATCTAAAAGTTTTTTTTTTCTTTCGGGGTGTGTAATTCAAAATTGTTTTCTACGTTATGTAATTTCAAAAGTTACTATTGACATTTTATTGCATAATTTGAAAAGCTTTTTATTGTAAAATTCCAGAAAGAAAAAGAAAATAGAGATAAAAAGAAAGTTATGGAATAGTAAGAAGAATCTGCTTTTCAACATTCATGAATATTTGCCAACAAGGGAGTAGTGTTTGATTATAGGTTAAAATACCATTTTTTTTTCAATTTTCGTAAACTTTTATCAAATAAATCCTAATTTTGTTTTTTATTCAAATAGGTTCTAATTTTCGTCAATTTTGTTCAATTTGTTATTTTTTTGTTAACACCGTTTAAATCATTAACAGTCATGAACAGTGATTGTCATGTTCCGTTTCGTGTTTTGTTTTAATCTTTTTTTAATTTTTTAAATGTCCACGTGTCAACCCAACAACGTGCTACATGTTAGAGTAAATGTTTAATATTCAATTTGGTTCATATATTTGTTAAATTTGTTTAATTTAATCATAATTTTTGTTAAAGGTGGACAAAAAATCCAATTTTTATGATCCAATCCATTTTTTCTATGATCCAATCCATTTAATATCCATTCTATTAAAAATTCAATCCATTTAAAATCCATTTTATTGGATGTGGATATCAATCTAATCTACATTTTATATATTTTATAGATTGGATATCCATTCTCGAAATCTAGATTTTCAAAATGGATAATCCAAAATATCCAATCCAAATTTTCACTTTATATTTTTTGTTAGGTTAGGCTAAAGGTTGAGACGGACTAGCCCAAATTTAGTCGTATTTGATTGTGTTGGCGTGACCTTGTACAAAATTTGGCCGAATTAGGCCAAATTCTGTCAAGTCGGTCCCAATCGAGATTTGACCCAGTTGGTCCTAGACAAAATTTGGAAGTATTCAGCCAAATCTGTCAAATTCTTTGGTGTCAGCCCTATGGACACAAATTTGGATCCACATCCATTATTTGGATCCAAAATGGATGTTGATTAGATTTTCGATAGGGCTGACACCATAAATTTGGCAAATTTTTTGTCGAGGCCAACGAGGCCAAATTTTAGCATGGGATGAACTTAGATGACTTTCGAACGAATTTCGGTCGAGGACAACATGACCAAATTTAGGCTAAGGTCGACTCGACAAAATTTCAGTCGAGATTGACTTGACTGGATTCGACTGAATTTCGGCCAAGGCCGATTTTGCTTAATACGACCAAATTTTGGCCAGAGCCGACTTGGCCAAATATGACCACGTTTGGGTCAGGGCCTGATCAGTCAAATTTTGGTCAGGGTTGACTCCACTAAATTCGTTGGCCGGGATCGACTTGACTGAATATGGCCATTTTTCGATCATAGTCGACTAAGTTGAATATAGTCAAATTTTGTTCGGGAATTAGTCGACCGAATATGGCTAAATTTGGGCAAGTGTCGACTTGACCAAATTTTGGTCATGACCAACTCGACTGAATTTGGCCAAATTTAGGTTAGGACCGACCCGCCTAAATATGACCAAATTTCGGTCACAATCGACTCTGCCGAATACGACCAAATTTAGGCCAGGACCAACTCGGTCAAATTTTGGTCGAGACCAACACGACCGAATTTTGATCGGAGCCGACTCAACTGAATTCGGCCGAATTTCGGTCGTGGCCGACTCAGTTGAATATGGTCAAATTTCGATCGTGACCGACTCATTTGAATACAGCCAAATTTCACCTTAGGCCGTCTTAGCCAAATACGACCAAATTTGGGTCAGGGCCGACTCGGCCAAATCTCAATTGGGGCCAACTCGATTGAATTCGACCAAATTTTGACTAGAGCCAACTAGGCTGAATACAACCAAATTTTGGTCGTGGTTGTCTCGGCCGAATACGGTCAAAATTTGTCTAGGTAAACTCAGGCATTTGCAGTCAAATTTGGTAAAATAATGTTATTTCTCTTCCTTCTTTCGATAAATAAGAAACTATTATCTGAAAAAGGATAAAAAGCAAAAAAGAACCTTACCTATATTGCAACCAGTAAATTGACAAAGCACCATTATTTTATGAAAGAATCAAGTATTTCAGTGCAATAATGTGATATGTGTGACGTGAGACGTTAGACGTGCTACGTATGACGTGAAAGATGAGACATGGACATGGTACGTGGACGTCAGACGTGAGATATGAACGTGAGACGTGAGACGTGGGTCGTGGGACGTGAGACGTGGGCCGTGGAACGTGAGACAACGTGGAATGTGAGACGATGTGAAACGTGAGACGTGAGATGACGTGGAAACTGAAACGCGAGACGTAAGACGTGATATGTGAAACGTGAGACGTGGGACATGAGACGTGGGACGTGAGACGTAAGACGTGAGATGTGGGACATGAGATATAGAACGTGAGACGTGGGACGTGGTACGTGAGACGTTGGACGTGATACGTGAGACGCAGGACGTGAAACGTGGAACGTGAGACGTGAGACGTAAGACGTGAGACATGGAATGTGGGACGTGGAACGTGAACATAAGACGTGGGATGTGCGACGTGGGATATGAAAGGTAAGACATGGGCATGAGTTGTGAGACGTAGGACGTGAGATGTGAGACGTAGGACGTGGGACGTGAGACGTGAAACGTGAGATGTGAGACGTGAGCCATGGGACACGAGACGACGTGAAACGTGAGACCTGAGACGACGTGAAACGTGAGACCAGAGACGACGTGAGACGTGACACATGGGATGTGAAACGATGTGACACGTGAGATGTAAGACGTGAAACAGGGAACATGGGACGCGAGACGTGAGACGTGAAAGTTAAGACGTGGGTGCGATATGTGGGACGTACGACGTGAAACGTGAGACGTAGGACGTGGGACGTGAAAGTTAAGACGTGGGTGCGATATGTGGGACGTACGACGTGAAACGTGAGACGACATGGAAAGTGAGATCTGAGACGACGTGGAACGTGAGACGTGAGACGTAAGACAATGAACATGGGACGTGAGACAAAGGACGTGGAACGTGGGACGTGCGACGTGCGACGTGCGACGTGAAACGAGAGACGTGAGACATGAGACGTGAGGCATGGGAGGTGAGACGTGGGACGTGAGACGTGAGACGTGGGACGTGGGACGTGGGACGTGGGACGTGGAACGTAAGACGTGAGACGTGAGACGTGAGACGTGGGACGTAAGATGTGAGACATGAGACGTGACACGTGGGACGTGAGACGGGAGAGGGAAGACGTGAGATGTAAGACGTGAGACGTGAGACATGGGACGTGAGACGTGGAACGTGAGACGTGCGACGTGAGACGTGCGACGTGAGACGTGAGACGTGAGATGTGAGACGTGAGACTTAAGACGTGAGACGTAAGATGTGGGACGTGGGACGTGGGACGTGAGACGTGAGACGTGGGATGTGGGACGTGAGACGTGGGACGAGAGACGTGAGACGTGAGAGGTGAGATGTCTGTAAACACTAAACCATGAAATTTATATTCATAAACTTTAAAGCTTATAATTTAATTGAAATTTTAGAAGTTTAATAAAAGAATTGTTAATGTATCCATAAATTTTTACTAACAAATTTAAATTATACTCTTATAAGAAAATGTATTAATAAAAAGAGATTAAATACATATAAAATTGAAAGAATAAAAATATGAGACTAAAAGTAATAATTAATGTTTATTTAACACATAAAAATAAAAATTATGAGGATAACAACAATAATTTATATTTATTGAACTCTTAAATGAGCGGAGGAAAGCAGAGGATGATCTGAAAAGTTAAACTAAGGATGGACAAAAAATCTATTTTTCATGATCCAATCCATTTTTGCTATGATCCAATCCATTTAATATTCATTTTATTAAAAATCAAATCCATTTTATTGGATTTAGATATCAATCTGATCTACATTTTATATATCCATACTCTAAATCTAGATTTTCAAAATGGATAATCCAAAATATTCAATCCAAATTTTCAGTTTATATTTTTGGTTAGGTTAGGCTAAAGGTTGCGACGGACTAGCCTAAATTTAGTCGTATTTGATTGAGTTGGCGTGACCCTATACAAAATTTGGCTGAATTAGGCCAAATTCTGTCAAGTCGGTCCCGATCGAAATTTGGCCCAGCCGGTCCTGGACAAAATTTGGAAGTATTCGGTTGAGTTCACCCCGACCCAAATTTGACTACATTGGGCTGAGTCGACCTAGACAAAATTTGACCGTATTCGGCCGAGACAACCGCGACCAAAATTTGGCTGTATTTAGCCTAGTTTGTTCCAGTCAAAATTCGGTCGAATTCAATCAAGTTGGCCCCGATTGAGATTTGGCCGAGTTGGCCCTGGTCCAAATTTGGTCGTATTCGGCTGAGACGGCCTAAGATGAAATTTGGCTGTATTCAAATGAGTTGGTCACGATCAAAATTTGGTCGTATTCAACTGAGTTGGCAACGATCGAAATTCATCCGAATTCAGTCGAGTCGGCTCCGGTCAAAATTCGGTCGTGTTGGCCTCAACCAAAATTTGACTGAGTTGGTCCTGGCCTGAATTTGGTCGTATTCGGCAGAGTCGATTACGATCAAAATTTGGTCACATTTAGGCGAGTCGGTCCTGACCTAAATTTGGCCAAATTCAGTCGAGTTGGTCATGACCAAAATTTGGTCGAGTCGGCACTAGCCCAAATTTAGCAATATTCGGTCGAGTAAGTCCCGAACGAAATTTGACTATATTCAACTTAGTCGACTGTGATCGAAAATTGGCCATGTTCAGTCAAGTCGATCCCGACCGACGAATTTATTGGAGTCAACCCTGACCAAAATTTGACTGATCAGTCCCTAGCCAAAATGTGGCCATATTTGGCCAAGTCAGCTCTGGCCAAAATTTGGTAGTATTAGGCAAAATCAACCCTGGCCGAAATTTAGTCGAATCCAGTCAAGTCAATCTCGAATGAAATTTTCTCAAGTCGACCTCAGCCCAAATTCGTTCGAAAGTCATCCAAGTTCATCCCATCCTGAAATTTGACCTCGTTGGCCTCGACAAAAAATTTGCCAAATTCTATGGTGTCAGCCTTATGGACACAAGTTTAAAAAAAAATAATTTGAATTTATTTTATGAAAAATGGATTTTGGATTTTGAACTTGATCCAAATATTTAGATCTAGATTTAAACTTGATCTAAATATTTGGATCTGGATTTTAAAAAAATTCAATCTACTTTTTTTGAAAAAATGGATTTGGATCGAAAATCTAATCCAATTATTTGGATCTAAAATGGATGTGAATTGGATCATTAAAAATCCAATCCATGATCACCCCTAATTTTTGTTAACATGAACCAATTTTGTCCCACTCCAAATTGAAACCAAATTTAATTTTTATATTAAAATTCACATTTTTTTATTAAATGTTTTTATATGATATATTAAAATTCAGATCATTATAACTTTTATATAAAAATTAAATTTGGTCTCATCTATTGGTCAATTTTAAACAAAATTGTGATTAAATTGAACAAAAATAAAAAATTTAGGGACCAGATTGAATATAAAACATTGACTTTGACACATAACATGTTGTTGCATTGACATGTGACACATTGATGGGTTGTCATGTGTATATTTAAAAAAAATAAAAAAAAAACCACGAAGTGAGATATGTCAGTCACTTGTTCAGGGTTATTAATGATTTAAACGTTATTAGAAAAAATGTTAAATATGTTTTTGGTCCCTTAAGTTTCCGTGAATTTTGGAATTAGTCCCTCATCAAAACTTTATACCAATTTAGTCATTCATCTTTCAAAATGCGTGAATTTAGTCATTTTATCCAAATTTTGTTAAGTTTATCTGACGTTTCAAGCACATTTCATAATAGTATTTAAGTTAACATTGAAGCAAACATGTGTCAAACAATGTAAATAATTTAAATACTATCATGAAATGCGCTTGAAACGTCAGATAAACTTAACAAAATTTGGTTAAAAGGATTAAATTCACGCATTTTGAAAGATGAAGGACTAAATTGGTATAAAGTTTTGATGAGGGATTAATTCCAAATTTCGCTGAAACTTAAGGGATCAAAAACATATTTAACCCTTAGAAAAAAAAATCAAATTAAACAAAATTGACAAAAATTAAGATCAATTTGAACATAAAAACAAAATTAGAACTTATTTAACAAAATTTGACAAAAAAAATTAGGATAGAAAAAAGGTATTTTAACCTTGATTATATTCCTGTTATTACCCCATCTATATTTTTGTTAGTTTGATGTACTACTACTAAAGGCAACGCATGTTTCGCTCAATCTAGTTAAGTGTTTTGGTGTCCATAGTACCTTATTACGCTATTGCTTCCAACACCCCACAATTACTAATTACATCCACACAATAAAAGGACAACACTTAAACACCCTTTATTACTGCACCACACTATCATTTCCGTTGTCTCCACCACAATCATCATCGTTACTGCAAAGGAGGAAGCGGAGTGAAAAAACACAACCGGAAAAGAATGAGAAGAAAAAATGTGAAAAAAATAGTTTTTTTTGTTATAATTTTTGTCAAATTTTGTGAAATAAATTCTAATTTTTTGTTTTATGTTTAAATAGGTCTAAATTTTTGTCAATTTTTTTCAATTGGTTTCTTTTATGCTAACTCCGTTTAAATCATTAACGGCTATGAACAGTGACTGCTACGTGTCACTTCGTGATTTTTTTGAATTTTTTGAATTATTATTTATTTTGAATTTTTTTTAAAATTTTTTAATTTTTTTTTAATTATTTTTAAATGTCCACATGTCAACTTAGCAGCGTGTCATGTGTCAAAGTTAATGTTCTATATTTAATTTGGTCCTATATTTGTTATTTTTGTTCAATTTATTCACAATTTTTGTTAATATGAACTAATTTGGTTCCTCTCTAAATTGAAACCAAATTTAATTTTTATATTAAAATTCACATTTTTTTATTAAATATTTTTATATAATATATTAAAATTCACATCATTATAACTTTGATATAAAAATTAAATTTGGTCACATCTTCGATAGGAACAAAATTGGTTAATTTTAAACAAAATTGAGACTAAATTGAACAAAAATAACAAATATAGGGACCAAATTGAATATAAAACATTGACTTTGACACATGACACACTATTGGATTGACACGTGGATATTTAAAAAAAAATTAAAACAAAAATAAAAAAAATAAAAAAAAAATTTTAAAAAATCACGAAGTGACACATGACAGTCACTATTCATAGTCGTTAATGATTTAAACAGTGTTAGCAAAAAAGGACCCAATTGAACAAAATTGACGAAAATTGTGAGCAATTTAAACACAAAACAAAAATTAGGACTTATTTGACAAAACTTGACGAAAATTGGGACGAAAAAGATATTTTAACAAAAAAATAATAATTAAAAAACTCTTTTTAGGATGTAATTTGTGTTTCACTAAGCTTTTTCCGAAATGCATTTCTTTTCTAAAATGATGTTTGAATTTTCTTTTCTAAAAGACTCATTCATGTCTTTTTTTTTTCGCAAAAATACTTTTTAATTATGGATATTTTTCTGAATTCAAAATAATAAATAGAATACATTCATGTTATACACTCCATAGAAGTCGAAGTCTTGTATGCATACTTATTTTCGATATAAACAACAAAACAACAACAGCTATGGACTCAAATGTATATATAAAAAATAGTTAACTACTTATTTCCTAATTAATCATATCATCCCAAAATTCCAGTTCAATTATTACAGATTATATTTTAAACGATTTTTATTCCCAGTAGCAAGTTTCAACGTAAGATATTTTAGAAAAAAAGTATTTTCTTTTAAAATATGATTAGTATAAATTAACTTTCTTAATTAGTGCAAAAGTAGATTGATTTTACCTAAATTTGAGTTCAGAGAATAATATCTTTGAAACCGTACTTTGACTATTCACATGCACAACCAATACATATTAAAAAATAAATATATTAATGATACAAATATTAAGAGAACTAAAACTGATGGTAATTTTGACAAAATAAATAAAAGGTAATGAAAAAATACATATAACTGAATTCAATATTACTAAATAAAATTTATATATATTTCTTTTATTAAATTAATTAGTTGAATTTTATATTCCAGTAAACTGAATTAATAAAAGAAAAATATCTTCTTGACATTCTTCAAACTATACAGAGAAAAAGTAAATCTAAATTATCTGAATTTTTAATGTTGGATCTCTATGATACCACCAAAATATATTAATTTTTATATATTAAAGAAAATTTTAACATATTTTAAAATATCAAAACTAAAATATCTTTAAGACATAGGAGAGAAACAATATAAAAAATCAGAAAATCCAAATTCAATAAAAAAATAAAAATAAGTCTAGAAAATCTATAAAAGGAAGTGCAAGAGTTTTGAGTCCAAAAGAACAGTCACCACAAAGCCCATAATTCTTGTTTCAAGACCAAATCAAGAACAAACAATTAAGATTTATTATTTTTTATTTTAAAAATAGTATTTTGAAGGATAAATTATAATCTTTACCTTTCTGAAACATCTTCATAAACCTTTATTGGTTTCAGAAGAATAAAATATCTTTTTAGTAATAATTAAAACTTTAATAACAATATAGCAATACCCATCATATAAATAGCTCCTGATTAATTCTCGAAATTTATATATTTTCTAAATAATACGTAAAGTAATTTAAATCGACAATTTGAACAATAGAATAAAATCATATATCAGATTAAGAATTTCATAGATATATTTAAAAGAATGTATAAGTAAAGATAACAACAATGTGCATCTAAATATCACACTTTTAAAACAAAAATTCATCTTTATTTTTATACTCATATTCAATAAATATGAAACTTATATGTTATCTACATATAAATAGCAAATATATCCATATTTATTCTTTTGTTATTTTAAATATTAATTAAATAATCATAAATTAAGATAATAATGTAAATCATCATAACACAAATTTCATAAGTTTGTAAAAAAAAAAGTTCTGGAACCAAAATTGTATATTATTGAAAGACCAAATGGATTTAAGATCTACTTCTTTTATGAAAAAAAAAATATTGTTTTGACTTTCTGGTATAGTTGTTGCCTATAATTTTCGCTTTGAAGTTTTCTAAAAATTACAGGTAACAAATCCAACATCTTTCTTCTGCTTTCAACTTTGTTTAGTGAATTGTTTCTGGGTGTTTGTTTAATTATACTATTATTTTTGCTTTAACAAACATCGGAAGATTTTAGTTATTGAAAGCATTTTGGAGGGTATGATCAATACTAATAACATCTTAAGCCATTTTTGTTGAAGAAGCGCAAGCAATTGCACCCAATGAAGAAAAACACAAACATAGCTGCTCAATTGAGCATGGTCCAATTCTGGGCCTTGAAACACCACAGAACAAATACTGTCTAAAGAAACCTGGTGAAACAACAAGCCAATAATAATTGAGGAACATAAAAATTGTGACCAATGATGTTTTTTCATCTAACACTGGGGAAGATCTGGTGGTGGAGGAATCACTGACTGTGATGGACCAACTCCATTTTCTACCAGCAGTGCAGTTGCCAGACCCCAATTCAGATGTGAGTCTATGTGACAATGCAAGAACCAAATTCCTGATTTGCAATAAGGAAAAAAACCGAATAATTGGTTAGTTTGCAGTTCACATTAGATGCTTGATAATATGTGTAAGTGTAAGTTTTGTCCTAGTGCAAAATCTGAAGATTGAGTTTGTTTATAGGAGTAAATATGTTGTTGTTACCTGGATTATCAGCCACAAAACGAATGGCCACCCATCCTCCTGGTGGTGTTCCAATGGTGTTCCTCACAGGTGGGTCTACGAGGTTAAACCTTGCAGGATCTGTTGCTGGGTTGAAGTTGCCAAAGCCTGAACCAACTACAAAGAAGTGGAATCCATGAACATGCATAGGGTGGTCCTCAGTTGTTACTATGCTTGTGTCCTGCAGAACAATTTGCAGATGTGAACCATACTTCACCTTGAAGAGCTTAGTTCCTTTTACAGGGGTCCATAGCCCCCGGGGTACATTGCCGGTGTAGTTGAATTGCAGAGGAGGAACCGGAGGAAAGTCTGTGGTGAAAACACCAGGAATACCTTGATAATAGGCTTGCATAAGGGATGTGGTGGATGGAAGAACAAAGGAATTATTGTTTATGCTGGCTGCGAAACGGGTTCCATTTGGTCCTTGGCACCTTGGACTATTAGGGTTTGTGCAGTTGATTAACCCCAACCCAACTACGAAATATAGGCTAACATCAACTCTTGTGAAGACATTGATCTTGGAAAGGCCTCTGATCCCTGCTGTGTATGCAGTTGCAGTGGCTGTGTCATTGAAAGCTGGCAAAACTGGGAGTATTGGTCTTTGAACCTGTCCGTTTCTTTTGCCGCAGCTAACAGATTTGTATTCGAGGATTGCAGTGGTGGTGGTGTTGTCAAATGCAGCATTCATGGCTGTTTGATATGCACGTGCAGCCATGTAGTACCTTCCAGGTGTTTGATCAGCGGTCACAAGGACGTTGATTGTCTGGCCAGGACCAATCATGAGGACATTGGTGGTGAAAGGCTTGGTGTACGCAGCATCAGTAGCAACCACAGTCATTCTGTGGTTGGCAATTGAAAAGAACAGTTCTTGATTGAGTGCACTGTTGATGATTCTCAAGAGAATTGTCTCACCAGCATCTACTGGTACACGTACAGTTTCTGCATTGCATGTTTGTTCTATATTTTAGCCATGTGTGAATCACTAGAGAATGGAAATCTGTATAATAATTCCAAACCTTGACTTGAACATCTGTAGAGATCTCCAGGTTGACCATTGATTGTGTATGCAACAGATACATTAGGAGGTGCTCCTGTGAATTGTGCCTGCCTTAAGAGAGCCATTGGATCCCTGTCAAACCATTCCCCTGTGCATTATCATAATACAATTGGTTATGGTTCTGTCATTGTTTCAGAGAAATGAAGACTTCAGCATGTTTTGCAGTGGAAGAAACGTTTTATTATGGTGCAGAGGTAAATTATAGAAGTGAATTGAAAAGGATAAAGTACCAAGAAGGAGGGGAAATTCTTTCTTAGGCATGGAGAATGGATAAGGAGAACCCAATTTTGGATATATGATGAGAGCTCCATATACAGTAGCTCTTAGGAAACCAGTGTGAGCATGCCACCATAGGGTTCCCTCTTGGTTTTGGATTGTAAAACGGTATGTGTAACTCCCCCCTGGTTGAATGGGACACTGAGTCACATAACTAGGACCATCTGCCCATGGATTTCTCAACATCCTTAACCCATGCCTGATGCAAAGTATACATAACATTGTCAGCATGAAGCATTTCATTTTTCATGATTGTATCATTAGCATAATGAATTAAGGGTTACTTGTTCTGTTTGAAGGGTAAAATAAAAAACATGTCTTTTATGTGGGGATAAATGATGATGCTATTTACCAATGGATGGAGATGTTATATGGTCCAGCATTTACTACTTTGATTGCAAGAGAATCTCCATCTCTTGCTTCCACAGTTGGGCCAGGAAACTGCCCATTCACAGTGAGCACATTATGGGTTCTGCACAGCCTCTTCACTGGCGTAGTTTGAATCTTTTTCAATCAAACATTGAAGTTAGTAAAACTAAGAACTGGTGCATGATCATTACATTGAATGGAAAACACTTACAACAAACTCATGGTAGTGATTCTCTGCAGCTGAAGCAAGGGAAGCAATGATAGAGAGTAGACCAAGTAAGAACCAAGAGTAGCATTGCTTGCCAGGGAAGTGGATAGTCTTCATTGGTGCCAAAGAATTTGTCAAATGTAATTACTTGAGTTATGTGACATTTGGTCTAAGGTGCAGCTATTTATAGAATGATTAAACCTTTGATTGTAACTTTAAAAGAGAACTGTTTTGGCCTTTATTTAATGAGTTAACAGTGTACTAAATAATTTAAGATTGTTAGTCTAACCACAGAGGATTTGGTGCACCCACTAGCGCAATCAACTGTGGAACAAATGCTAGATTCTGTGGTTTAGATATATCACTTATAATATACTGCAGAATTAGCAAATCACCTTCATATAGTACTTGCCAAGATAACTACTAATCATTACCCAGCTCTTACTAAACTTGTCTGAGAACAATGAAAGGAATGAAGTTTTTGATGGGAAAGAAGTAAAAACTCAAATTTTTTTCCATGTCTGAAAAGGTAAGAATGAGACCACAGTCATGAATGTAACTCAAACTATGTTAACCTCTAATGTACAAAAAATTAGCAGCATCATGTTTTCAAAGAAAGAAACACACTCTAAAATCAGTGATATTTGAGAAATTCCAATTGGTAAATTGGTCCTTATCATACACTGTTAATAAAGTCAGTTAAATTCGTACCCAAAAGGAAAAGGTTTGGGAAATCAGATAGTCTGTTGAACAATTCAAACGTCAACATGGTCCACACAACCATGCATTTTCCTAAGTTTATTTGTTATGTTCTCACACTGAAACATAGGAGTACGTTCTCAAGTCGGAGGAAGACATGACAGAAAAGCAAATAAAATACTGAGCAGTTAAAGACAGGTTGAATTTTGGTTTGGTTCGGTAGTGCAAAGAGTAGTTGTTCAGTGTTTAGTTGACTACCAAAGTTATTAGCTGAAACAGTGTTTTTTCATTAGCTTTCTGAGCAATATGATAGTGGCATTTGTTAATCCAAAGAAAAAATGGATTTAACATCTTCACTCACTGTTCATTATCTAACCTGAACATAACTATCAAATGGACTCAATGACAGTAACCAAGGGAACATTAATTGTATAAACTGCATAATCATCAATCATAGTACAAATTTATATAATAACAACACCACTTTTACACAAGCTGTGTAACAGTAGTATATTAAATGAAGCAGGTTTGATACGTTTACTTTGGATATTTCCTTTGCAAAGGGTACCTGCAATGTCGTTAGTGTATTGATTGGCCACCCTATTTTCATGTATTAGGTAGACTGCCACCTGACTTTGGAACGATTCCATGAATTGTTTATCTGTTAAGTTCTAACCATAACCATTTTCAGAGTACCACGTGTTAATAAAACCATGTAAAAGCTATACATTAGCTTTGTTTTCGTTGGTGCTTAAGACTCAATATTCCTTGTCAAATTGCAGCAACATAACACTAATGTCAACCCCTGAATTTCAAAAGCTTCTTGCCATTAATATTCATGTTCCTGTTGAATATAAGAGATAAGGACCAATCACAAGATTGGGTGCTGCAAATTTGATAGCTTTTGCTCCAAAGGGTCAAGTGGATAAATCAAACAACATCCATCAAAATGAAAGGAACCTGGATCCTTTGAAAAAGAAGTGTGGGAGGAGCAGTTTGTCGTATAAAATCCACATTCGTTGAATAAAGTTTCCGATATAGATTACTTTAGCATAAAAAATTATATGATCTAGAGTGTTATGCTTATGAGAGAAGGCACAATGTAATGCTACAACCCTTAACCAAAATTAAGTGTTGAGATCTGAAAATAATTCTTCTTGTTAGTGGTGAAGTATAATTTGAGATCTCGAAATGATTTTTTTTCTTCTTGAAGTTTATGTTACGAGGGATCGTTGACTTGGAGTTGTTTATGTTTTTTTGTTGTTTTTGGTAGTGAAGTGCGTGTTATTTAGTTGATGATCCAACTCGTTATGAATGGATAATATTCGGTCTTTAAATACTGGAGGAGCTCCAAATAGCAGAATTGATATGGGTAAGACTAATTGTAAGAAAAATTAAGATGAGCAATCAAAGCATATAAAGCGAGATTAACGCAACATAATCATTGAAAAAAAATAAAAATCTATAGACGGTGGACTCATTTAAACGTATATACAAATGGTAGGGATGTCAAAGCGGACAAGACCCCCGCTAGCCCGTTAAAGAAATACGGACCGGGTTGAATTTTATAACCCGTTAACCCGCTGTAGTCTGACCAACCTAGTTTGTCAGTTTGGTGGGCCAAAGACGGGCTAACCTGTCATGGTCCATTAACTCTTATTTTTATGTTTAAAATTAAAAATAATTAAAAAATAATATTTTTTATATTATATAAATAAAATTTATATATATAAAAAAATTTACCAACAAAATTTTTTAAAAAGTTAAAAAAAAATTAAAAATAAAGTGAGAGACCAACCCGTCCTGAGACCGGACGAGTTACAATATCTAATTTGTTTGTTGATGGCAGGTCAGTCCGACCCAACTCATTTTTTGCAAGTTATAGGCGGATCAGACTGACTTGTTTTGCCACTACTAATAAATGAATACACTTTTTAAGGAAACATGTTCTATTATTAGATACATATTTGTTACACCTAGACTAATTTATGACTTAAGCCTAATTGACTAATTCGACTTTGGCATAGGTGACGATATGTTTTTATTTAAGATATAATATAATTGTAGATAAATCAATTAGAAAAGTAAAAAGATAATATTAGATGTTAAAAAGTGTACATGTAATTTTTTTCCCGACAAGTCATCATTCAATTAGACGAGCGAGCAGATAAACATGTAGATGATAAAAAACTAAGAAAAGGTTGAATTGTGTTCTAAAATATTTTTAAAATCCTTTTTGTAATAAAGAGAAAGTATTGTATGTAATTTTTAAGGAGATAAGAAGATCTAATTGTTAGCAAATGCTCAAAAACACAATAAACGAAGTATTAAATATGTTTTCACAGATGATAAAAATATAATTTAAAGAGTAATCAAAGTAGTTGAATATATATTATATAAAGAAAAACAAATTTAATACAAATAATTTTTTAAATTATTCTTTATTTTAACTTCTATTTTAAAAAAGTGAATTGTCAAGCTAATTGATGGAGTAAAAGGCTAATTGATGGAGTAAACTTGGTTTGAGATTTTATATCTATAGGGTTTGAGCCAAAAAAATTTCACATCAAACAATATAAAGCTTTAAAAGAGTTATTCAATTGTGTGATCACAACGGGATAGGTAGGGTACGGATAATAGCTCCCTAGTACCCTACTCATTGGATAAATATTCGTCTCGTACCTATCCCCATATTTGTGCGGGTATCTAATAACGTTTGGCAAGTGAACCCCCGTTAACGTAGTAATAAATTATCGTCCTCTCATATTTATTCGCTGAATACTAGATTCCTGGATTACGTAATTTTGAGCAAATGAGATTTAGTAAAATTACAAGCATAAAAATATAACAAAAACTTTAATCAATATAAGAACTGTTAGATGATTGATTTCGTACTCCTTCTTATAGAATTCTATTCCTTTTCAATTGATGCAAGCAATGTAATCATCCACTTGAGATTATTTAGAGTTGTTTTACCCTAATCCCTTAGTAGATAAAATCTATTCATTGAATTCGAACCCCTAATTCCTTAGGTCAGTTTACAAAAATTCAATAGAATAATAAAAAATCAATAATCATCTCTATTGCAAACTAATTAAGTATGCCTAATTTTCCAATTATGACATAACGTAACATGTCTTATTTATAATTGCAAGCAATCCCCAATTTCCCAATTGTGATATCGGTCATAGAATAAGCAATAAACCATAAACAGAGCACTGAGATGAAGAACATTAACAGAACATCAAATGTAAGAAGTAAACCTATAATCCAAAGTCTTACATCAATCCTCTAACAAAAATGGAAATTAGTTTTGCATAATGAAAAAGAAAAACTAAAAATGTTGGCACAAGCAAATGACGAAATTGAGGAAGAAGAAGCAATTTCTTCGTGAACGTTCCTCTCCTTTTATATTTTTCACATTCTCTCCCTTTGTTGAGGTGATTTTCTCTCTCCTCTAATCGTTTCCCCCTCTTTCTCTTTCTTTTATTTTCTTTTTCCTTTTAAATTTTTGTTAGTCCACGTTATCTTTAGATTTCTTGCTGAAAAATCCACAGGTTGTGGAAAAATTCACATGCCACCTATGGAACGTGCTGTTTTTTTGTGCTTGATATTCTAAAGCAAACTCCACAGGTTGTAGAAAAATCCACCAGGCACCTGTGGAACACGCTGTTTTGAATCTCGCATTTTTGAAGCCAAATCCACAAGTTGAGGAAAACTCCACCGAGCACTTGTGGAACATGTTGTTTTGTGTCAACTTGCTCCTTTCACACCTGTTTACACAAACAATGCACAAATCCAAATGTATGATCCGAAACTAGATAATGCATGATGAAATTAGTCCAATAATGCACAAATGAATAAAAATGGCCTAAACCAATGCATGAATACACCTATATATTATTTGCATGATAAAGTTAATAGTATTGATTTTTCATTGACTTGAATTAGTTTAAAGTTATATTTAGTAAAAAGTATATGTATAATTATAGACGAGCATGTTAATTTTATATATACATATTTTATATATAAAACATTTTTTCCATAATTCTCTAGGAAGAGGTACAACATGAAATAGTTTATCAAATCTTTCAACCTCTAATACGAAAACTCTTGTTACCCAATTTGCTAATTCTAGTGTTAAAACGTCCTAAGTGTAGTTATTGTGAATCTCTTGGCCATACCAAAGAAAAGTGTTACAAGCTGGTCGGTTACCCAATATATCCTAAGTGGGGATGTATTGGGCTTTCATATCTGTTTGGCCCATTTTCCTTTTTTGTTTGGGCCTTTTGTGTAATAGGATAAGTCACTATTCCATACCTTTGTATTTGTGATTCCTCCAATGCACATTGCTTCCTTTACTATAATAATGAATCAGTGGCTGGATTTGAAAGATTGATGAAGGTTTGGTATGGTGAATGAAGACGACGGAGCGGCTTCAAGAAACGAGAACTAAGCATATTAACAGAAAGCTACAAATCCATAGCAAAATGGGCATAGACTAAGTTTATTCCATCTCTAATCTTATCTAAAGGCAAGATAATACTTAAGAAATCTTCAAAACTAAAACTTAGTTCAGAAACTTTTGAACCAACCTCTAAACTTTAATATTGTAAAAAAATCTAGAATCTAAGTTTCACACCAGTTTAATATAACTGAAGTTTCTATTATTGAGTTGATTCCAACCATAAGGCATAAATCAATGAAAAAAAAAAGAGAGAGAGAAAACCTCCACAAACATAAAACACTTTATCCTTTTCAATCGCCCACCGACATACCATCAATAATAAGAACAATGTTTAATCCCAAAAACAAAAAAAGCTCATGCTATCAAAACAAAATCAGCTATCAAACTTCAAACCAATACACCGTTTTCTATAAGATTTTTTAGAGGGTTTAACTCATTAAATCCATATTTTAATCATAGTTTAATTTTAATTTAATTACTTGGATAATACCCACTTTAGTAGGATCGTGTTGATTTGGTATCCGTTCATAAAAAAAATGTCAATTGTGTCCCTATTTTTGAAAATTACTTTAATTAAGTTCTTTACAGACAAAAAACTGTTAACAGTGTGCCATATGTCATTCTCTGGTTCTTTTTTTTTTAAATTTAATTTTTTTTTTTGCAAATTTTTGTTGTTGTCACGTGTCAAGTCCCTCATGTGACACGTGGCAATATCAGTGTCATGTGTGCCAAATGTCATTGCTCTGATTTCGATTTAATCTCCATATATATCTCTTCAATGTAGTTCCCATTTTTGTGTTTTCATTCAATTTTGTCCCAATTTTTTTAAATAATTGAAGTATATTTTTTAATTCATTTTGTATAAGATTAAAACTAATTAAGTATAAATAATTTTACAAAATTAAGTACTGATATTTATAGTAAAATTTAGCGGTAAAAAAAATGTTATACTAATAGAGCAATATAGTCACCCATTTTTTCCTTTTCAAAATAGAGCAATATTATCTCCCTCCAATTTAAGACCAAATCTATTATTTGTATAAATGTTATACTAATATTCTTTTATTAAAAATGACTTTTTAACATATCATATTGTATATTATTAACTCATATTTTGTAATGTATTCTTTAACTATTAAATTTTAATATAAATATCAGTACTTAATTTTGTAAAAATAGTTATACTTAATTAGTTTTAATCTTATGAAAAACAGATTACAAAAATATATTTCAATTATTAAAAAAAATTGGAACAAAATTGAATAAAGAACACAAAAGTGGGGGACTAGATTGAAATAAGTACAATGACATTTGACACATGTGACATTATCCTGCCACGTGTCACAACAGGAACTTAACACGTGGCAATTTTTTTTTTTCAAAAAAAAATGGAAAGTGACATGTGGCACACCATTGACAACATTAATTATTATTATTATTTTTTTTCTAAAAATGACCTAATTGAGACACTCTTTGAAAGTGAGGACGTAATTGACATTTTTTTAACCGCGATACCAAATTGACACACACTATTAAAGTGGGTATCATTCGAGTAATTAAACCTTTAATTTTAATCTTTTATATCTTAATCTCTGTTTAGTTCTATTTGAATCTAGTTTGGCCACTCTAATTTATAACTTTGTGTTTCTTCAAATTCTCACTATTTATATTTTCATATCTAAACAATTTTCATGATTTTTTGTTGTTGCAAAATTAAAGAGTTTAATTGTTGTTAATATTCTTATTAGTTTAGATACCAACTTTCGCGAATATAATTATCTATACGGTGAAAAAATTTTAAAATTATTTTTTTTTACGTAAAAAAACTCAAAATTGTCTCAATGATAGGATTTGATATATTTTAAAATGATTACACTTAGAGATGTCAACGGGGTGGGTAGAGTACGGGTAGTAGCTTCCCAGTACCCGTACCTTATCCGCTGAATAAATATTCGTCCCATATCCATATCCATATTCGTCGTCGGGTATCCGTTATGCAGATACTTGCCTATTTTTTTCATATCCAATGGTATTCACAGGTATCCGCGAGTATTTACAAAAATATTTAAAAAAAAAACATAATTAGTGCTTGGATCAACAAGTCCACTTTCTTCGATTGATTTCTGAAAAACAAACAAATAAAAAATCATTGATAATTTATATTGTAATTTATTTTTGAATGAACTACAATATAAATAAGAGAAAGTGGATCAACAAGTTCACTCTCTCCGATTGATTTCTGGAAAACAAACAAATAAAAAATCACTAACAATTTATATTGTAGTTTATTTTTGAATGAAATATTAGAGAAATTACTAACTTCATCAACATTGTATAAAGTTTCTTGTTGTCCAATTTTAATCTAGAAGAGCCTGAAAACATAAGAAGTTCATTAAAATTTTCTAACAATCACTTAATTAAAATATCTAAGTAAAAGTGTTAATTTCATTACCTTCCGTGTTGGTTCACAACCAATCTTAGAGATACATCAATGTCTCCATAGTATATAGAAGTAATCTAGGAAAGAATCTGACCATCATTACTGAATAAGGACTCATAATGTTTTTTACTAATATATATATATATATA
>Ga0214543_1001904_pt1 | contig 41009 bp, 18 predicted proteins | sample CNSS2metaG_FD_160094 | JGI IMG/M metagenome (GOLD analysis project Ga0214543, IMG submission 160094) | Root nodule microbial communities from cowpea collected in UCLA plant growth center, Los Angeles, California, USA - CNSS2 | ecosystem: Host-associated > Plants > Roots > Nodule | place: USA...
TCAAGTTATTAATGACTGGACGAAACCAAGAAATAACTCCTCACGTGCGAAATTATAGAAGGTCCCCTTTAAGATCAAACAATTCCATCGAATTAAGTATGATTGTATGTGTGATAGCATCTACTAGTTCCTCGATTTTTTGAATTTTTTTATTATTACTCTTTTGAATTTTTTTATTTTTTATTTTTTATTTTTTTAAAAAAATAAAAAAATTGCTATGTGTCAAGCTGTCATCGTGTCGCGTGGCATTGACACTGACACGTGTCAGTATTATGCCAAGTGTCATTTCCTTAGTCTCAATTTGGTCCCTTTATTTTAATTTGTCTCAATTTAGTCCCAAATTTTGTAAAAATTTACAATTTTGTCCCTCTCCAAATTGAAATCAAATTTAATTTCTATGTAAATATATACAAATATTTCCATCAAAATTGATATTTCAAGTAAATATTTTTAACCAAATTAAGTTCATTTAATTAATATTTTACATTGAATTTCATTTAAAATTGTTTTAAAGTTGTTAATAGAAAATAATGTTAATAGAAAAAAATTCATAAATTAACTAGTTCATGTAACAATAAAACACATATAAATTTAAAATTTGAAAACAATTTTAAGTAAAGTTGAATGTGAAACACAATTTTAAATAAATTTAGCTATGTTAAAAATATATAATAAAAATACCAATTTGAATAAAAATATCAAATTTAATAAAAATATTTGTATAATATTTATATAAAATTATTTTTTGTTTCAATTTGGAGAGGGACAAAATAGCAATTTTTTACAAAAATTGAGACTAAATTGAGACAAATTAAAATATAGGGACCAAATTGTGACTAAGGAAATGACACCTGGCATAATACTGACACGTGTCACTGTCACTGCCACATCACTCTGTCACTGCCACGTGGCACGATGACAGCTTGACACGTGACAATTTTTTTATTTTTTTTAAATATTCAAAAATAAATAATAAATAATAAATAATAAAAAATAATAAAAAATAATAATAAAAAATAATAAAAAATTCAAAAAATCGAGAAACTGACATGTGGCACTCCCTCTAACGGTGTCAATCTTGACTTAACAAAAAGGGCAAACTTGAGACGTTTTAACAAAAAAGGGGACCAATTTAAAACTTTTAAAAAAATTTGAGTACCATTTTTAGATTTTGACTCCAAAATGGGGACCAAAGGCATAATTAAACCTAAAATAAATATGTATTTGTATCATTGTTATTTATATTTTTAATAATTAAATTTTAAATAATGTAAATTGAAGTTTTTAATTTAGAAAAAAGTTAATAAAAATCAGAAATTGTCTAAAGTTGAAGTAAAGGATAAAAAGTTTCATAATTTAAAATTACTATTTATTTACATTTATGAGAAGATAAAAATATTTTATAAATAAATTATATATATATATATATATATATATATATGTATATATATTATAGAAATTACACTTTTTATGTGATATTAAAATTATTTTCTTTTAATACAATGTTAAGTTTAAGTTTTATGATGAAAAAAATATATTTGGAAGAGAATAACTCATTAAATATAATAAATGAAATCTCATTTATAAAAGCTAATGAAAACATATGTATTACGCCTTATTTTTTGTATGATAACAAAAAATAATAGAATTGTTATTATTATTATTATTATTAAAAGTAAATATAAATATTTTTTATATTTTATTATAGTTAATTATTTTAATTTAAAAAATAGTTAAATTAAAAAAAAGTCAAATAAAAAATATCAATTTTTAGAAACAATCACTTAAAGAGTAAAATTGTCAAAGTAATTATATTAATTTTAAAAAAAATGTTATTTAAAGGGTGAAAATGGAAAAGAAATATGTACATCAAAATGGGGAATTCCTTTTATATAATAGTATAGGAGTGTAGTCTGAACCCTTGGTTTGGCTTGCACCGAAGGTCGAGATAGACTGGTTCGAGTTGTGGATCGAGACGGGTTAAGTCAAGCCAACAATGCAAATTTACAAAATTCAATTTAAATTGCTTTTATAAAAGAATAGATTTTAGATTTAAAAGTTGACCAAATCTCTGGATCTAGATTTAAAATTGATCTAAATATTTAGATATAGATTAAAAAAAATCAAACTAATTTTGTAGCAAAAGTAGATTTGGATCCAAAATTTGATCCAGTTATTTGGATATAGATTGGATATTTAAAAAATCCAATCCATGCTATAGATTATAACAAAAGTTTGCACACTCACATTTTACACTACTTATTATTTTTTTCCCTTTTATTTATACTTCAAATTACGTAAATTTTATTTTATTTAAAAAAAATTATTAAATAGAAAACAAATATGTGAAATGAGATCCTTAGGTAAAACATTTCACAAGACATTATGTAACACTACAAATTAGTAGAATTTCTCTACTAATTAAAACATCTTATTATTGGTATTAAGGATAAAAACTACATAGGTATACTCTATGTATTACATTATTCCTCAATGTACAAAATAAAGTTTTCAAAAACATATATTTTAAACAAAAAGGAAAAGTAACTTTATGCAAAAATATATATTTCTCACTCATCATACATCAAACACAACCTTTGGAGGACTCAGTGTATTGATTAGAATCTAAGATCATACACGCTCACCTTTCAAGGATCTTCGTTATCCTTGGCCACATACCAACCAAATAGTATAACAAGGTAAATAATTGATCTGTAGATTTAACCATAAATGTTGAATCTACCAATGAGGACCTCTTTTAACTTTCACCCTAAGTATCTCCTCTACATGAGTCCAATACTTAGTTGATTCAAGAATAGTCTCACTTCGAACTCTAACATCAATACATTCCACAAAACATCCAAACATAGTAGCATTTCCCTTAGAAGTTACTACCTTCTCATTCCATCATATGCAAACATATCAAATCCAACCATTTCTTCATCGTAAGATCATGTTTACATTCCTTTAAAACTTGAATCACTTAAAAGACATAATGGTTTCTAAAAAAATCATTCTATTAGTTATATCAAAATGACGAAAATCATTTATCTAACCACATAGATCTAATAAAAGATCTCAACAATCAAAATAAAGAACCACATGTCAAGAACCATCTATCAACATTTTAGCTTGATCCAATGGTTAGTGAATCCAAAATCAAATTTTTACCGAGATTGCTTAAAACCAAAACATGGTGGCACCCAACGCTCTAGACCTGATGCCCAATGCCCAATACCCTAGTGCTCATTGTGAAGTGAGCATCCAACAGTTCTAGAGTGGCGCTCGACACCCTAGACCACAAGACCACTAACATTGGAGCGCCTAACAGTTTTAGGGTAACACCCTTGCTCTGAACCTTTGGTGCTTACTGTCTAGGTAACAATTCAAATACATATTTTTAACTTCTAACCTAACATACCAAATGCCCAATCTCTCGCAACTATTTTATCACAAATCCACATACTACAAAGATTTTCACTCAATTAAACCAAATCTCATAGTTTCATTCTTACTACATATAAGGATCAATTCAAATTTCACTCACATAGAAATATCATTTCAAATCATTCTCTACACAATAGATTATAACATTCTAGCATCACTCACCTATCACAACTAATCATAACAATATTTTTTAAATTTAAAATTGGATTCCCTTATTTGGATAAACACTCCTAAACTAAAAAAGGCATTGCTTAAACTCTACCTCACACAGATTGATCTATATGCACATAGACAACTCTGACCAACAATCAGAACACATCCAAACAATCCTAACTGAATAAGGATTCATCTTGAGCCCTTAAATGCCCGATGCAAGCCTAAAATAACTAAAATGCAATAGATTTCTTAAAAGACCAAAAAGAAGGGCAAAAGATAAACTTATTATGTTCAAGATTATGATAAGATAGGACTCTAAACATTGACGTTAGGATTCCTATGACGTACTTTGATCTTCAAACAAATAAAGGATGGAGTCAAGATTTAGAGAGAAGGTAGATAAAGGGTTTAGAAAAAATGTTTTAGAGACAATGATTTTTATGCAATAAAAATCGATTAATAGATAATTTATTTATAGTTGAACCTTTGATACATTAAAATCACTACCACTCTTAAACTATTTTCTAGATTCTTAAATATTATTCCTAAAAATATAAAATCGTACATTATGTGAAACAAACACACTTTCCTATATTCTCTCAACATAGTACTATGGATCAACTGACATTGAATTAATATAGTTTAGTGTATAATAATTTTGAGTTAAATTCTAGTAACTATTTTTTGGTGAATAATCAAATTGTAAACATGATACTATATTTAGAGAGAAATTTTTAACTTTTATAGCAATGTATAAACCATGTTCACCTCAATTACTAAAATACATGTTTCATTTAAAAAAAATCAACATATATAATCAACTTCTAATTTTCTAATTTTACATAAAAAGGAAAGATAATGAAAAAACTTAGAAGAGGAAAATATCCATAATATTATATCAACTCGATTGCTATTCAATCTATTATACATCTAAATAACTTATCATATTTTTGAAAACAAGATTGAAATTTTATAAATTCAAATAATTAAAATTAAAGTTAAATTAATATTTTGTAAAAAATAGTCATGTGTACATGTGTAAATTATTTTGATATCGATTCTAAAACTTTAGTTTTTTTTATCCAAAATTGTTGTAGATTTAAAATTATTTAAAGTTAAATATAACAAACATGTTTAATGGTCTACTTCATTAACCGAATTAAAAAGTAATATAATATGATAAAAGAATAAGAAAAGAATACTATGTAGTGTGAAATATTTTTATATATAACTTGCATGTATAGATAAACAAATATTAATTTTTTAAATAAATATTAATTGTGTAATACCCTAAAAAATGACGTTTTGAAAGTGATAGTGATTTAAAAATAGTGAGACTCGATTATTTTAATATTAAAAAGTTTTAGTATAAATAAAATTGTAATAAACAAGTTTCATTATTTTAAAATACACCATCTTTCTAGAAACCACTTTTCTAGAGTTCTTCTTTTTTGTTCGCTTGATTGAAGATCTGAGATCGTAGGAGTGATCCTCGCAACAAGCTCTTGAAATTGGATCGACCAGTTTCTCCGTTTGTGTAAGTTGAGTTTTAGCCATTTTTTTTGGTCTCTTAATGTTTACCGTTGCATGTGAACCTTCTTTCACTTGCATGCATTTTTTTAGTCATCAATATGAGTCTTTGCTGATATGTGATCATAATAGTATGTCTTGATCGTTCTTCTGATGTTTCTATGTGTAAATCAAGCATCATGTGGAACTAGAAGCGTTATGGTGTTCTTAAAGTAGTTTGGTTCTACGGAGTTGCTTTGTCAAGTAAGGGAAGGTAGTTTGTATTATTTGTGTGAGTGAGTTTGATAGAGATTGATATAGGCACATGTAAGAATGATTGAGTTTGGTAATTATCATTAATTATATAGGTGATTTTGGTATGTAAAGTGTTTAATGAATCTTGTATAATTGGTTCATTAATTATGAAGGAATTTGGGAAAATGTAGAATTTGAGTCATTGATCAAATTTGTACTAACTCCTAAGATTTAAAGACTATTTTAGACCAATACCTAAATGAGGAGTACCAATTTGAGCTATGAAACAAGTCATTGATCAATGTTGAGCCTCACCATGTCAAAATTGAGTGCTAGTTTTTACAAATTGATCAGCGTTGGACACCACTTTTTGGCACTAGGCGCTACCTAGTTTTTCAACACTGTGCCTTCTTGGTAAAATGAAGATTCCCACTTTGTTAACTGTCAAATTAAGCTGAAATTTTGACAACTGATCCTAGACACGTGTTTCTTCACTTTAACCGGTGGGATATTTGTTTAGAGGTTTGTGGGTTGAGTAATGTTTTTTACCTTTTGGATGCACTTTATGTATAATGTCATTTGACCTGTTTTCTTGTTTTTCCTGTTTTGGTTACTTTGGATGTTTTGTGTATACTTGAACTAGATTCTATAGTCCTTATTGCTATAAATTGAATTGAATATATGGTTATGAGCATGAATTGTCTTATTGATGAAAAAAATTCAAGGAGAAATTCTAAGTGGTGATATTTTAGTGTATGCATTGATATAAGGATTCAATATAGAGGTATACCTTCTCTAATAATTACTCACACTCAAGTAGAGTAGAGTAGCTTATGTCGTAAAGAGATGAAGGAGGTCCTAATTACTGAATTTGATCAAGTCTTAGGTGCGAAGGGAACTTACCTTTTGAGTGGTTGGGTGATAATCTATGCAAGTGCACACCACTAGTGAGTTCGAAGTCAAGTACATGTATCTGGATAATTGAGTTTAGTGTCAATTGCTTGTTTGATTATAGACATAAATATGTTTTATACCATGTTTGTAGGTATTTGGCATGATTTAAATATATGTATGAATATTTATTGTGTACACTAGCTTACCCTATGGTGTGTTTTGTGTCTTCTTGTTTGGTTTGTCTATTTCTTTTACGATGATCACCTTTTTGATGGGAGAAGATGAAGTGTTAGGTTTAGAGGCACCTCTAGAGGTTGAGGAGACATCAATTAGAGTAGGTAAAGAAAGGTTCCAAGGAGATTTAACATTGGTTAGTTTATGTATAGAACTTGTTAGTTTTAGTTTAAGTGTATAAATAATATATTTTTATAGTCTTATCTTTCGTAAGATTGTATAAATATACTTTGTACACTAGATTATTTGTTTTGAGCACTATGATGAAACATCTACTTTATTAGTTTTAAGTTGTTATAATTGGGATGTCACAAATTAAAATATAAAAAAGTGCAATATGACATATACATCATTCATATAAGAAACCCTATATTAATAAATTCACTCTACTAATTAAAATATTTCATAATTGGTATTTAAAAAAGTATATAATATATGTATTACAATATTTCTCATAATTTTCACATAATAAAGTTTTTCAAAATATAAAACTTCTCCAATAAAAGAGAAAATCTATAAAATACAAATGAAAATATACATATATAGCTTCCTCTATCTAAACAACTCTTGAGTTATCTTATCTCCTGGCTAAAGACCTTTAAATGCTCTTGTGCAATACATGATCATAGTCGATAAAGACATAACCACAAACTAGGGTAAGTTAGTATATTTAAAAAGGTTTAAGAAGTATTAACATAAACATCAAATCTCAAACAATTCATGCATTGCACACAACTAGTTAGACCAACTATAAATTTTTACTTTCAGAAGATTTGTACATTGAATTGGACTTAAATATTCTGCACCTGTCAAATTGATCTTGGTATATTTTTCCTTTTAATACTCGGGCTTTACCCAACCCCATAATAGGACCTATGTCCTTTCCATATGATAGGGTTAGCTCTTTATACGCTAGAAAGGTTCTTTTTCAAACCAATTCTCGTCATAAGAATCTTCATCGGCTTTCACTACCTAAATATTTTCCTCTTTGAGTTAAAATGCTTGGTAGAGTCTGAATAATCTCTTAATTGAATCCACATTCAATACAACCTAAGTTCAACTAAGTGAAATACTTTCTCCCTAGAAAGTCATTTCACTTTCATCACGACACATTCAAATACATCACATTTCTTATAAAAAACATCATGACATTTATATCTTAAAACAATTCAATCACACTCATTCATACCATTTATACATCAAATATCTTTTCAATATTTAATCATCATATAAACATGTTCCAAAGTATCTCACAATTCATTATTTCTCAAACACCAACAAAATATTTCCTTTAAATTTCCTTTTTTTTTTCAATAATAACATAATGTGACATATACATCATTCATCATCAACTCCATTTAGCAATCATACCAATTTTAAATATCTAGCTTCTCTTACCTAACTATGAGCAAGTATACATAATCTCTCTTGCCTCTAGGTACCTCTATTCACATAGGAAGCAATATCTACACAAGGAAACAATGATATGAGCATACCCTAACAATTGTAGTTGAACTGAAATTCCTTTAGAGCTCTTAGAAAACACATGCAAACCCTAAACGTCATACATGTAGCCAAAATTACCAAAAGCCTATAAAGAGAGCAAAAAATGAACTTATTTTGTCTAACAAACTTATCAGATAGACAGCTACACCTCATCACCTAGGGATCCTATGACGTACTTCAATCTTCAAACTAGAGGGTTAGAATTTTAGAGAGATGTTAAAGGAGAAGAAAGGGTTCGCTTTCTTGAGAGATAGTTTTTATAAATGAAAACTCGATTTAAAGGATATCTATTTAAACTCAAACTTTTTTGATTAATAAAATAATCGAGTGTCTGTTATAAAATAATTATTTCTCATCTAGAGGATTTTCTAGAGCGTCACAGTGTCTCCATCATGAAAAAATTTCGTCTTTGATTATTTAGTTACTAGGGAAAAGAACTCCTTCAAGTCTTGATATATATTAGGCATGCTAGGTGTATGTCAAGATGACTCTTATACCCGTCTTCAAGAATCATTCTCTTTAACTCCACATCTTCAAGAACCCACACTCTACCTCTAAATATTAAAATGCCATCTTCTACCATCACAAAGTCCCAAGCTTGATCATTCACAAACTCAACAATATGTTTGAAGTTAGGATCTATCAACTATTTTTCCTTGATCTTCCTAAGGAAATCATTGGTTATAGTTAGTTGACTATAGATGATGTGATCAGCATGCAACTTCATTCCCAGGTTCAAATCTTTGAACCACTCTATCAACTCTAGGTCTCTAATTATCATTATAGAAACTTGAATTGTATTTCAACTAAAGGTATCAACCACCACATTAGCCTTTCCTAGATGATATATTAACTGAAAATCATAATTCTTTAAGAATTTCACCCATTGCCTCTGCCTTATATTCAACAAATATTTAGGCCTCTTGTGGTAATTAAACACCGTAAATTGTACACCATACAAATAATGCCTCCATATCTTCAAAGAAAACACAACTGTTGCCAACTCGAGATTGTGAGTAGGGTAACTCTTCTTATGAATTTCCAATTGCCTTGAATTATAGGCCTCTACATTATTCTCCTTTATCAACACACAAACCAAATCTTGATTTGATGTATAACAATAAACTTCAAAGGGCTTACTTGTTTCGGGAATCAGAGATATGGAGGCACTAGTCAACCTTGCCTTTAGCTCTTGAAAACTTTGATAACATTTATTTGTCAAGGCAAAAGGATAACCCTTTCGAGTCAACTATGTCAAAGGAGCCACTATTTGGGAGAAACATTCTAGAATCTCCTATGGTAGCCAACTAGACCCATAATACTTCTAATTTCTATGATATTCTTAGGATGTTCCCATTTAAGCATTTCTTCCACCTTGGCATGATCGATTGAAACCCTTAAGCTGATATGATATCTCCTAAGAATTTTCACTTTTTTACTTGAACAACTTGGCATAAAGTTGTTTCTCTTTTGAAATATCCAACATTGTCTTTAGATGCTTTTCATGATCCCCATGAGTTTTGGAGTACATAAGAGTTTCTTCTTGAAATCTACAATAAACTTGTCTAGAGTAGGACAAAAGATTATATTCATGTAATCCATGAATAGATTTGGACCATTCACGATTCTGAATAGCATCACCACATATTCTTAGTGCACGTATCTTGATCTAAAATCTGTATTCTGCACATCTTCCGCTCTCACTAAGATCTGATGATATCTTGATCTTAAATCTATCTTAGAGAACATCAATGTCCCATGTAACCGAACCATCAAATCACAAATTCCTACCAATGAATAATTGTTCTTAATTGTGAGTTTATTTAGATGCATATAATCAATACACAATCTAGAACTCTTATTCTTCTTGTTAACCAACAACATTGGTGCTCCTCAAGAGGACATACTTATTCTAATGATCTGCTTTTTGAGCAACTCCTTTATTTGTTTCTTCAATTATGCTCACTCAGTTGGGGTCGTTTTGTAAGGGGTCAGGGATACTAGCCTAACACCTAGTACCAAATTTTTAGAAATCTTAAGTTCCCCTTTTATGTAGAAACTTTTCCCTTCATTTTATAGCTGTTACAATAGAATTATTCTGCATATTTTCAGAGGTTTGATGACTTTATTGTCTCCTCTGTGAGATCTCATTCTAGTAGCATAAAATACAGATTTCCAAACAAGAAAGTGGAATATGCATAATTTAAACTTACCTCTTATTGAAGATCTCTGTGAAAGTAATTCAAAAAATGAAAATTGAAACTTTACAAAATGAAAAACTCAAGCTATATAGATATGAAATTTACCAAGTACTTGAACTAAATCCCTGACAATGACGCTAAAAACTTGATGACTGTTTTTCAACAACCATTTCCCAGCAAGTGTACTGGTACGTAGTAGTATCAACAAGTGTCGTATCCACAAGGATTTAGCAAGTATATTGGTAGTATGATATTTGGGTTTTTTGTTGATAGAGAGTGCAAGTAAATAACAATAGTAGTTATTATATAGATTGAGTGGAGTAGGGGCCATGAATTGATTTCATCTCATTTTTTTCTACTATATCACTACCATCTTGTTTACTTACTTTGCAAATCATTCAATGTCCTGGGAGTACTCTTTCTATGTAGATCTAGGTTCATCTTTGAAACACTAGAACCTACGGACTCCAAACCCTTGTTTGATCTCTCTACTCCTGGTAGATTGAGTCCTTTCTTTAATGTGCAAGACTCTCTCTCCAAAATCCTCTCTAGTGTGCCATGAAGCATCCAATACATGTATGATGATTTGATTGGACCACATTTTGAGACCAATTTCTCAACTTAAAATCCAAACTAGTTAAATAGATGAGTGATTAAGTCATCATTAAGCATAGATCAAACCACAAACAATTGAATGAAAGCAAAGATAAATACCGAAGAAGTAGAAGTGAATGGAATCAGAATTGATTACATCAAACCTGGACACGAGGGAGTTCAACTACTCATAACATATTACAATGCAATTCTAGCAGCAATTACACATAAGATATACATTAAGAGCACCTCCCTCATGCCTCATAGACCCTATTTTTTCCCAATACTACATTATGGAGCCTCCACTGAATGCTTGAAATTAAGACCCAAACTCTTTATTTATAGGAATATTTGGGCGGTGCTCATCCCAACTTTTGGTGCTCAGCCACAAGGGTTACTTCACAAGTGTTATTCCTTTTTCAGCTCAGCCTATTTTCCTGGTGCTTAGCATGTGAAATTTTCTTTTGCTTGGCTATTGAGCCTCATGGATTTGGGCTCCAGGTTTCCTTGCAAAGAGGGTTTCCTCATGAGGCTCAACTCCATTTCTTGTGCTCAGCCAAAAAGTCCAAATATGTTGTCCTGTATTTTCTACTTCCATTGCTAAACTCTATTATTGTGGCTCAGCTGCATACTTGATATTTTCTTTTATTTTCACTACAAAACAACAAAATACCATTATAATTCACAAAACTCTATTCCTCAATATCTCATTCTGTATCTTAAGATAAGGAGGTTTGTTTTGTACACAAATAACACAATTTGATACATGATAAGTGTCAATTTCAAATGGAAAGTTTACTTATTCTTGACACTTATCACAATACCCCACTCTAGCTTTTTTCTTACCCTAAAGCAAAGTAGAGCAAGATAAAATGGGAAAATGATAAGTGTGGGTTGTCGAAGAACTACTTTTAACATGTTGAATGCAAGTGAGGGAAAAACAAAAGAATCCATCCATTCTTGAACCAATACCAGCACATAGCAGTTCATAACTTTGGAAGCAACATGGATTTTCACTCATGATTTTCAATCTTGTTTATATTGAATGCACTCCTAGCTTAAGTGTCTTTATGCTCCAAACAACCTTGCAAGCTTTCATTTGATTTTGTATCTCATTTCCAAACACTAACTACACACAATAAGCATGAATCACCAAGGTCTTTCTTGAGCTTGTAACTTGGCTAGGATATGAAGGAACTTTGTCTTTCAAGATAAGGAAGACTCACTGATAAAAAGAGTTAAAACAGTATGTACATATCACGAGTCCCTCAAACTTACTCAGCTTAGCTCTATTTTACTGTTCCTTTCTATGTATTTCAATTCTGATGCAAATTTTATCCTTTTTATTTCTTTTCATCTTTTGTGCTTTGTACCAGATTTGTTTTCCTTGGGCAGTTTCTTCAATTAGCCTTCATCCTTTTCCTTTTATTCCATTACACATGCTATTTTTATCCTTCTTATTAATGAGAAAATGTGGGATATTTTCTTTTATTGGCTAAGGTGTGTATTGTGAGGCTAAGGTTCAAAAATAGATATTGAAATTCAATTCAAGGTAGGCTATTTGGCTCTGGTTATGAATATTCAACAAATTACATGCCTTGATCCTTTCCATGCTTTTTCATGTGTTTGATAATTTTTAGAGAATTGAAATGCAGCTCTTTAAGGTGTTTTCACTCAGCTCTCAAGTTAGTGTTTGGCTGCTTTTCTCACTAGTTAGGTGCACTCATCCATGTTAATTTTTCAACTATGATACAACTAGCACTGTTGGTTTGTCATTTAAGCATTAGGATTCTCAAAGTTTTTTATACTCTTGCATCAAAAATCTGATTTTTCACCTAGTTCTTGTTCCAACCAAAAGTTAAGAAAAAATTTGTATGCATTTCCAAAAGAAGTTAGCTACCCAAAATGTCCATGTCTACACTTATGCAATAATTAAAAGAAAAAAAAAAGATTAAAAAATAAATTAAAGACAAAAATTAAAAGGTGCAAAAATTAAAAAGAAACTATTTTTGGTAGTTTTAATCTTCTTCTGCATCAAGATCTTTTGTTTAGCTCCTAGATCGAACCACCTTGTCAAAGAACTCATCATCTTTTAAATTTAGAGGAATCTTTCTGTTATTGCTTTAGTTCTTTGACTACTTGGCCAGCTTCAGACCAACAAGTTGATGGCCAACTTTATTACTGACAATTTGAGAGAATTGATAGCCAACTTCAGTATTGGAAAATTGAGCTTATGGTTCAAATCCTTGACTTGTTTAGCCAACTTCAGTACTAGCTAGTTATGTTTTTCAAGTTCTAGTCTAGGATTTAAAGCCTTTTAGTTCAATTCCCTTTGTTGCGCAACATCCATAAGTGAGCTCAATAATTTTAATGATCTTTGTGTGAAATAAATGTGAAGAATAAGGTTAGAAATGCAAGTTTAGTTTGTAATCCACTGGCTACAGGTGAAATGATAAATCTGAAAAAATTTTGGGTCTTAGGTGCATAGCAAAATCTTCTTAAAGCACAAGGCCCAACAATTAAAACCTCAAATGATGATTATGACATCTCCTCTATCTGTTTGATCAATCATCTTACTTGTTGAAGAAGAGCTTTCATTTAATCTTTCTTAACCTTGTACTTGCTTATGATTTTTAAAGTGTTCAAAGATCAAATTTGCTGCAAAACAATTCACAAAAAAAGTAGAAGTTCAAAGTTTCCTGCACATTTTCTGCTTTGCATAAGGATTGACATTGATCTGCTATTCTCTTTGTTGATTGCAATAGTTGTATGATTCTCTCTAACTTTTATTCAATATTTTCCTTTAAGTTAAATGATCAAAGCTGGACAAAAAACCATACACCTAATTTCATAAGCTAAAAATTTTGAAACACAATTAAAATCATAAATCAGAATTAGCACTTCTGCAACATGTTTGGTTTTTTCGCAACTGCACCTTCCCCACAACTCCAAAAAGTATGTTCTATAATTCAAATTAAAAATATTTTAATCATGTATGTAATCCAAAAATAATCAACCCAATTGGATAACTATGGAGGAAGTTATGAATCAAACAAGCAACAAAGGTCAAATTGTCCTCTATAGTTCGTCTAGAAACTTTGAAAAAAAACTTCAGCTTCCACAGACCTCCAAAAATTATGTTTTTACATTCAAATTAAAGATAATTAAATCAAGAATGCATAGAAAAAAGCAACTCAATTGGATCATTATGGAGAAAGTTATGCATCAAACAAGCAACAAAGGTCAAAGTTGTGCTTGACGGCTCGTCAGGGAATTTAGAAAAAATACTTCACCTTCCAAAGATCTCCAAAATATATGTTCTTACATTCAAATTAAAGATAAATGAATCAAGAACGTATAGAAAAAAGAATCAGCTCAATTGGATACCTGTGGTGGAAGTTATGCATCAGACAAGCAAAATGATCAAAGTTGCCAGATTTCATATTTACACTAAATAGTAGAAATTATGCAGAAACTTTTCCCTTCATTTTGTAGTTGTTATAGCAGAATTATTCTACATATTTTCATAGTTTTGATGACTTTATTGTCTTCTAATTGAGATCTCATTCCAGTAGCACAAAATATAGATTTCCAAACAAGAAAGTGGATTATGCATCTATGTGAAAGCAATTCAAAAAATGAAAATTGAAACTTTACAAAATGAAAAACTCAAGCTATACAGATATGAAATTTACAAAGTATGTACATATTCACAAAAACAATGGTTAGATCTACCAAGTACTTGAACTAAATCCCCAACAATGGCGCCAAACACTTGATGACTGTTTTTCAACAACCATTTCCCAACAAGTGTACTGGTACGTAGTAGTATCAACAAGTGTCGTATCCACAGGGATTTAGCAAGTATATTGGTAGTTTGATCTTTGGGTTTTTGGTTGATAGAGGGTGTAAGTAAATAAAAATAGTAGTTATTAGATAGATTGAGTGGAGTATGGGCTATGAATTAATTTCATCTCATTTTTTTCTACTATACCACTACCATTTTGTTTACTTACTTTGCAAATCATTCAATGTCCTGGTAGTACTCTTTCTATGTAGATCTAGGTTCATCTCTGAAACACTAAAACCTAAGGACTTCAAACCCCTGTGTGATCTCTCTACTCCTAGTAGAATGAGTCCTTGCTTTAATGTGCAAGACTCTCTCCTCCTACATCCTCTCTAGTACGCCATGAAGCATCCAGTACATGTATGATGATTTGATTGGACCATAGTTTGAGACTGGTTTCTCAACTCAAAATCCAAACTAGTTAAATAGATGAGTGATTAAGTCATCATTAAGCATAGATAAAGCCATAAATAATTGAATGAAAGCAAAGATAAATACCCAAGAAGTAGAAGTGAATAGAATCAGAATTGATTACATCAAACCTGAACACAAGGGAGTTTAGCTATTCATATAATATTACAATGCAATTCCAACAACATCTACACATAAGATCTTCACTAAAAGCACCTCCCTCGTGCCTCACAGACCCTATTCTATCCTAATACTACATTGTGGAGACTCCACTTTATGCTTGAAATGAAGATCCAAGCTCTTTATTTATTGGAATTTTCGAGTGGTGCTCAACCACGAGGGTTACTTCACAAGTGGGTTTCCTTCTCAGCTCAACCCCTTGTCTTGGTGCTTAATACATGACCTTTCGTTCTTGGAAGGGTTTTCTTGGCTGTTGAGCCTCATGGATTTGGGCTCCAGGTCTCACTACAAAGAAGGTTTCCTCATGAGACTCAACTCCATTTCTTGTGGTTAGCCAGAAAGTCCAAATATGTTGTCCTATATTTTCTACTTCCATGGCTGAGCTCCAGTATTGTGGCTCAATTGCATACTTGATATTTTATTTTATTTTCACTACAAAACAACAAAATACCCTTATAATTCATAAAACTCTATTCCTCAATATCTCATTTTGTATCTTAAGCTAAGGAGGTTTGTTTTGTACACAAATAACACCATTTTATACATGATAAGTGTTAATTTCAAATGAAAAATTTACTTATTCTTGACATTATCAGACACCATTTACTCGTTGTGGTTGTGCTCCTCTAAAAGTGGTCAATCCTCTATTTTTGGGACAATATGTAGCAAGGTGTCCTCCCCTCTAATAAGCAAACAATTTCTTCTCTGATTGAGAATGATGACAATCTCTTTGAACGTGTGGCTCTCCACATCTATAACACTCATATCTTCTAGGTTGAGACTATTGTGAAGAAGCACTAGTAGTTCGAGTTCTTGGCTATTTTGGTCTAAAGTAGGGTTTCTGTTGTTGTGCCTTAGGTTCCCACTTGAAGACCCTTCATTTTGCGATTTAATAACCTTGCTAGGTGCACATTCTAGTCTCTCCACCATCTTGGCCTTTTCTACTATGGTTGAGAACTCCTTGATGGACATTGAGGCCACTACCCGCCTAACTCATGTCTTATACCCTCTTCCAGTTTTCTACATCTCAAGACTCAAAGGTGTTCTCAGAGTAAAATCTAACTAGGTATTGAAACCTAGTGGCATAGGCATAAACATACATCTTCCCCTACTTTAACTTAAGAACAACTTTGTATCCTTAGGAAACTTAACACTATTTGGAAAATAGTTTTCCATAAATCTTAACTTAAAACTTGTCCTATTGGTCGCCTTAGTTCTAGCCTCCACCATCTTTGGTATACCATTCTCTTGTCCTTAAGGTAGGAGGTTGTCGTCAAGATCATATCCATTTCTTTTATCCATGCATTTGCTTAATCAAGAGTGGCATTTACACTTATTTTTATGAGGTTTATGCCTAAAAGATTAAGCTAAGCCCAACTGATCTTAGAAGAAGAAGAACCTGTAGCAATTCAAAGTATTAACATAAACATCAAATCTCAAACAATTCATGGATTGCACACAACTGGCTAGACCAACTTTAAATTTCTACTTTTAGAAGATTTGTGCATTGATTAGACTTAGAAATCCTATACCTTTGAACTAGATTCCAATATATTTTGGCTTTGAATACGCAAGCTCTACCCAACCCCATAATAAGACCAATGTCCATTCCATATGATAGGGTTAGCTCACCATGACTCGCCAAAAAAGTTTTCTTTCAAACCAATTCCCATCATAGGAACTTCCATCGATTCTCACTACCTAAATATCTTTCTTAGTGTGAGTTAGAAAACTTAATAGAGTCCTGATAATCTCTTAATTGAATCCTTTCTCAATACACAATAAGTTCAACAAAGTGAAATACTTTCTCCCTAGAAAGCCATTTCACTTTTATCACATCACATTCAAATACATCATGTTTCTCGAGCCATCATCACATTTATATCTTAAAGCATTTCAATCATATTCATTCATACCCTTCATACATCACATTTCTCTTTTAAATATTCAATCATCATATAAACATGTTCTAAAGTATCTTGCAATTCATTCTTTCTAAAACATTAAGAAAAGATTTCCTTGAAATATTTCCTTTTCGCTAAGTGACGTAATGGCTTGCCTATCGAGCAAGTACTTGGAGAAAATTCTTAAAAATTGGCCCAATGAGTCTCAACCTTACCCAATGAACCATGATCCCCTAAAAACAATACCTTTTTATTAAAATCATTCGCGAGTGTCTCACTCGCTCCATGAATAAAACCACAAGGAGCAATTTGAATAAATTTGCCTAGTGAGCCTTATCTCGCTTAGTGAGCAAGTCACTCACCCAACGAATTAGGCCTCCCCTACCTTTTTGACATTATAAATATGCTTTCATGCGAGTGAAACAATCGCCCAACAAGTTTGCATAATTCAAAGCTTGTAACAAATTTCTCAACCTGTTCAATTGACGATGTATTTTCTTCTTTTTTACAAGTGAAATTAGATCAATACCAATTCAAAATGGTTTATTAGATTCCAATTTGATTCATGTTGACATACCTTTAATCATACATATCATTAATCACAAGCATACATCATTCACTCCACTTATCAATTAGAAATTTGATCATTCACAACTAACAATAATAGGAAAAATAGAACCACAAACACAACTCAAATCTTCATGGTCTGAATTTGATCATCGATTCCATTCAACAATCACACCAATTTTAAATATCTAAGTCTTCTTACCTAACTATGAGCAAGTACACATAATATCTTTTGCCTCTAGGTACCCTTACTGACATAGGAAGCAATATCTCTCCACTTGGGAAACTCAAATCAACGATTTGTTTACACCCTAATAATCCTAACCAAAAACATTCATATATAGATCTTACACAACACATGCAAAACCTATACATCATACATGTAGCCAAAAATTATCAAAAGAATATAAAAAGAGTAAAATATTAACTTACTCTATTGAACAAACTAATCAGATAGAAAGACAAACCTTGCCGCTAGGAGTCCTATGACATACTCCGATCTTCAAACACGATGACAAATGGATCAAAATTTTAGAGAGATGTTAGAGAAGAGAAATGGTTCCCTTTCTAGAGAGATGGTAATTTTCATAAAATGAAATTTGATTTAACTAATATCTCTTTATACTTAAGTTTTTAATTATCAATCAAGTATATCTTATAAAAACTAATTATTTAATCCATTGTAGTTTACTTAATTAAATTTTATAATTAATAAATATATGAACATAAGAAAATAGATTTGAGTAATATAATTTAAATTATATATATTAAAATATATATCATTTAAATTGTGCTTTCACTTTACATAATATGTTGCATTTATTTGATTTAATGTGAGAACAAGAAAAGCATACATATTTTTGTTATTTTTCAATTAAGTGTGTGATATTTTGTTTTAAAGAAAAACCTACATTAAACTTATTAGATAAATAAAATTAAATTACTTATTACTTTGATGCTTAAGGAAGTATATTTCTACTTCAACAGAAAACATATACCAAATATAAAAAGTTAATTTTTTTTATATAATTAATAAATTGCATATTATAAAATATGAAACATTTTTACTAATTTTTGTTTTAATTTTTTGAAAACATATATATAAATTTAATAGTATTTTTAATTTAAAAAAAAACTGACATGAAACCGATTTATAACATTTCAAAATATTTTTTTTGAAAAATATATGAATTTAGATTTAAAAATATAATCTAATTATTTGGGTTTTCAATCTTGAAGAATTTAAATCGATGCTTTGAAATAAATATAGATTTTAGATTAATTTCAGTTTAACTATTATTGGATTCGAATTTTATTTCAAAAAAAAAAAAACAATTTTTGTTAGCATCAAACTTTTAAGTAATAGTTTTAAAGTAATACATTATTTACTGTAATTAGAAAGTGATCCACACTCAAATTTAATATAAATACAGTACCAAACATTATACCTAATTTAAAAAAAAAATCAAATATAAAAAATTACTTTTGTAACTTTTAATGAATGTCACGAAATAGAAAAATAAATTAAGTAAACGTATATTCTAAAAAGTGTCCTTAAAAAGTCTATAATAATTTTAATCATTTTATATTTAAAATATTAACTAGCATGATACCCGTGCCTACGCACGGGTCTATATTTTTATTTGTATATGAATTTATTTGTATTACATTTTAAAATTGATATAATAATTAATATATAAAAGAATAATAGTGTTATATAGTTAAAATTTGTTATTGTAAACTTTGATCCCGTATAAAATAAAAACACTACAATTGTTAAGACTACTAATACTGATAATAATTATAATAACAATACTATTAATAATAAGAAAAAAAATGACCAACAAAAAATAAAATTATACTGCATTGTTAATTTTTGATTTAGAGGATAGCGTTGGCTAATAAATCGTAAAATAACACTCAACCCACTCTATTCGATAGAGTCCTATTAAGATTTCATTTTTTGGTTTAAAATTTAATATAACGCTTAAATTTATTTAAATTCCTAATTCATACCATACTTAAATCCTAGTACACACACATATATATGTACTTATAATTGTTAAAATAAAATATAGGTATATTGTGAACTTTGGTCTCGTGTAAAGTATTATCCACACATGAATAATCAATTTAAAGAAAAATGGAGAAATACAAACATATTTTGAGATGATATCTCTATTAAAAAAGGTTATATAGTTAAAAGAATAATAGTGTTATATAGTTAAAATTTATTATTGTAAACTTTGGTCCCGTATAAAATAAAAACACTAAAATTTTTAAGACTACTAATACTGATAATAATTATAATAACAAACATATTTTGAGATGATATCTCTATTCAAAAACGTTAGAGAAGCCTGAAATTGATGTTAAAAATTTTAAACAAAATACATGCATATGTTGTTATCAACATAGACATTGAATTTATAATAAAAGTTAAACATAATATAACAAATATGAAAGTATTATAGTAATTAATTTTGTTTTTAATATTCAATAAATAATTAATTTTGTTTTTAATTTTGTTTTTAGAAGTTTCTTCACACTATGTATATCTGCAAAGGTTACTTAGAAATTTAAAACTTAAAAAACACAAACAATTTTAAGGATATATGTATATAAACAATAATTAATAATTTAGAGAATATATAAAAGGTAAAAGTTATTTTTATTACAATTATAAAATATAGTTTTAATTTAAAAGAAAACTTATCACCTTTTTCTGCGAACTATTTAAAATAATTAGTAATCTGATCTTTTGTGATTCAGATTTATTTTTGAAAAACTTATATAAAACATTCTAAAATAAAATTATAACTGTCTTTTTTATGTAAATCAAAAATGATTTTTTCATGAAAAATAAATAACTAAAACAAACCGAACACTTAATTTTGCTGACAAACAATAACTTACGAAATTCATTTACATTTAAGAATATGAACGCATATGAACGCATATGAACGTTGTTTTTACTATCGAAATCTGAAACTTATGAAGCTTTATGTATTTGCTTCATGGCAATTTCTAATATTTCTTGCTCCATCTTTATTTTATTCTTGATGTATTTTGCTCTTTCTATAAATGTAATCACAAAAACCACGTAAGTGAGGCTAAATGAATCACTTAAGAAAATTATATCTTCCTTGCTCAATATTCTAATGTCTTCTACCTTTTAGAGAAACAGCGGGAAAATATTTACTATTGTCAAATTAAGTCATATCATGGTTTATAATAAGTAATTCTGAAATCTACAATTCAATTTCTTCAACAATAAAAAAAGAGAATAGGGACAGGAATATAAATGGAAGCTATAGTTTTCTCTCGTCCAATTCTTCAAATGTATACCATTTCTTTAACAAATTCATTCATTTTCACTCAATACAATACATACAAATGCCAACAAATCAAGGAAAGGGATAGAGAGTATTGTTCAAAAAAACTATCAACTACTACAACAAATGGCAAATTACAGAGGAGGATGGACGCATGTTGTAGACTGTAACACTTTTGAAGCACTTTTGTACACAGGGTAACTTCTCTGTTCATTCAAATCAATCCATCGGATCCTTTTGGAAAACCCAAATTTCCTAATTCAGCTTCTCTTATTTAGAATGATGGAAATCATTCGCGTGAAGTTTGGTTCTGCTTGATCAAGGCATCACTATATATAGCCACCACGTTAGAGAAGACAACAAAGACTATCATAACAATAGATAAAATCTTGTCTGATCTAGTTGCAATGTTGTAGCAATCCTTGCACGGTTAAATGATGGTTGTAAATACATTAAACAGGCCAAAATCAAATTCTTAGCATGAATATATAGAAAGAATCAATAAGGGAGACTTACAACAATTAGAAGACTTTCTTCAATCTCTATTAGTACTCCTTGAACATTTCCATTCTGTAAAGATTACATGCTAGTGATCTTGGATAACCAAAACAATGGTGAATGCAATGTTAACCATCAAGTTTTCAACTACCAGAACAACCTATTGATCAAGAAAAAAGGAACTGAAAACATATTTATAAATAAAAGAACATGTTGTGTTTGGAATTGAAATAGCAGGATTCTCATGGGCTTATTCATATATTTGATTCGACAGTAGTTGCACCAAAGTGAAAATTGTTGGCTATTTAATTCCATATGATTTCATCTAGCATGTAGGTGACTGTTTTAAATAAAGAGAAATATTTAAAAATGAAAGAAAAAAAATCAGTAATATGCAGGACACAATGTTAGATAAAAGTCAATAAAAAGAAGTTAGGAAGAAAGGTTGTAACCTTTATAAAATGAGATACTCATGGAAAATGGCCTTTTGTCCATATCATTGGTAGCCTGAGAAAATAGTAAGGTAAAACAGGGAGAGAAGTTATGGAACCCTCCCAAACTGTTCATAAAAAAATTATGATTAAACAACATTATATTTTTATCAATAGACAACACTATATTAGAAATAAAATAGTAAAAATGATAAAAGTCCACCTTTGGAACTCTTTGTGATTTCATGCAAGATCTTCTCCTCATCAAGCAATAACTTTTGCAGTTTTGGAATATTGTCCTCAAGTTTTGGTATCAAATCAGTGGATTCCTCGCCCTTTTTCATAAGGGCTTCAATTTTGGATGAATCCTGACATACAAAGTAGAAACAAAAGAATTATATGTCTCGTTGCATAACTTAGCCTTTACTATTCCCTCTAATGGAAGCAAACATATCATGAAAAATACCTCGAACAACAATATAAATGGCACGATATGGAAGCTCATGAGGTGGTTAATCATGACAAAGAAATTTGTCAAATTTAGAACAATTTATATATTATCTTAAATTAATATATTTGAAATTAATATAATTGAAATTAATATGAAACTTCGTTAAGATCAAAGCTACAAATATCTTAAATTATTGAAAGATATTTAAGGAATCTAGCCAACAATTAAAATTACCATATTTCTTTAACTTCATAAGAAATGACAGATTACACATCCAACCTGCAACACTTCCAAATTAATACGTACATTCACACACATATAAGCAAATTGAAACCAATAACTATGACAACATCAGATATTATGTTAAACCAATAATTAAACCAATCAAGAATAGCTAGATTGAGTAGAATAAGGAGAATCCATATTTTCTTTCCAATAGAAAATGTTCCCACATTTCCCAATCAAGAAAATCCAAAAACTACGTGAGATGTCAAAAACCAATCGAACATTAAAATTCAATATATTATGTGATCAACGAAATCTTATTCACATATTACCACCACTGCTAGATGTATAAAAAAGAAGCAAAACAGAAAAAGCAACAAAGACAAACTTGTACAATTCATTGGTTATAGCCACATAAGATTCCCTTCCACCTTGAACATCCGTGGCTACCCCTCCTCGGGTTACTACAGCCCAATGCACCCCAACACATAAATCTCTCGCTAACCTAATTTTCTTAGCGTATTTTTGGATGCCAAATGTCAAATCAATGCATAACTATTCAACCAATTCATGTTTCATGATAATTTATATAATCCTATGATTATATTATCACTCATCATGATCCATCACATATTTAAAATAATAATAAATTAAATAGCAAATAAATGGCATACATAGGACTTTAACCCAAGTTCTCTCACATGATTAAATACTCTTAACCATTTGAGCTAGTACTTTTCCATGTCACATCAATCGATATTAAATGCCATAAAGGCTTCCACTACCCGCATTTATTAATTAGCTATTTATTTAATTAATTAAATTTCATGGGTCTTACACCTGGTCGTAGTTCATCGCCATTAGGCGGTAGTTCATCGCCGCTAGGCGGTTCATGTCAGAACCCAGAAAACTGGGTCAAAACTGGATGAGTCGCCTGGTGGGCCTTTAATGCCGCCAGGCGATTTCTAGGCAAAAACATAGAAATTCACGGAAATCAGCAAGAAAAAGAGGAAATTTTATACATTCAATCATGGAAGAATACAATACATCAAACACGAGTAAAACATGCAAGGGCAGCTCCCCTTACCTAGAATTTCTTGCTCCAATTGACTCCTAAGTTTTCTTTGTGATCTTAAAGAGCCTTCCTTTGCTTCTCCAAAAACTTAGCTCTCATCCATCTCATACATACATACATACATACATGCATGCATACATACATACATATATATATATATATATATATATATATATATATATATATATATATGATAACAACGATATTTAGGGACTTTCAGGCGGAATCTAGTATATATATATATAGGTGGTTTTATCGGTAATTGTGATTGTCAATAACTAATTATCAGTTTTGGCCAAGGCTATAAGTAAATAAGATATCATAAGAGTACATATTCAATTCTTTCATTACTTTCGTATTTCAAAACTTTTATGATTCTTATTAATTTGAGCATCGAATAAATCTTATACATATGGATTTCCTCGTGGTCTTCATCAATAATTAAGTGTTAATCCTTAGAACTACAAAATTGGCTTCCTAGTTTCTTTCCACCTCAGGAAAATCACACTACATATTCGTACTTCATAGGTTCTTTCCACCTAAAAAAACCATGATACTTACTAGTAAAACAATAATAAATTTTGTTAAACTTCTAGTTAACATGTATTCAAATTTATTTCACAGTTTATATGAAAGAAAATGTAAAAGATGATATACAAAAACATGTTAATGTTCTACAATCATTTATAAATAAAAATAAAAGACAAAATGGAAAACAGAAGCGGAGGAAATACATTTTATACCAGTTAAAAAAAGGCTTTCTATACCGGTTCCAGAACTAGTATAGATACAAGCAGTATAGAAAGTTTTCACTTTCTATAACAATTCCAAAAAACCAGTATAGAAAGTGACACTTTTTATACCGGTTAAGCCCACATTCAGTGCAAAAAGTATTTCACACCTTTTCATCCTCCCCTCCATTTTTCTTCATCTTTTTCCCACCACTCATGTCCAAGCACAAGTGTTATCGTTTCTTTTTTATCTTTTTTTTTTATTTGAATAGGGAATAAGGGTTTTTGGTCCATAGATTGTGACATTCAAGTACAACATAAATGCAAAAAGGACCGTTACAGAAAATGTGAGAGTAAAGAGATTATACATTTTTCGTGATTTTGACACAAAATATCAATGAATGTGAAAGATGCATCACTAACAAAATATCAAACACATTATTGTTTCTTATGTGTCTCTTCTGTTCTTGTTGTTACTCTGTTAATGTCACTACATTTGCTGCCAAATAATTCATTTCATAAAACTTACTCCTTATTCAAAAAAATAGATAAAGACAACACTTGTGACTTGCAAGAAGGAGTGATCTCATGAAAAGTTTTCTTCGTAAGCATTTCTAATCATGGGTGTTGCAACGACAATGGATTTAGACAAGAGAAGACGAACGCTGACAACGGACATGAGTGCTTTGCTTGGGTGGCTCGCGCATGGGTGAAGGATGGAAAGGAAGAAACCTTAAATGAGAGAGAACACTTTGAGAATTCTCTGTTTGTGTGTTTACAAATAAAAAATAATAAAGAACTTTATATAAGGATTATAACTAGAACCAGTATAGCAAGTTTTCTTCTATTTTTATATATAGGGTCACCATAAGTCTAGATTCTCTACTGAGTTTTTTGGTGTTGTCCTTTGCTGAGCACTTAAAATAAACTATGTTGGTACTTTAAATATCTTTTTAATATATTTTAAAATTTCAAAATCAGTGGCCATCAAAGTGTTTTAAAGGCATAATAGAGGAACATCACAAAAAAAAAAAAACCCAACAGAGAATGCAAATTCGGTCACCACACCCACTTTATACATTAGTTCTAGCCTTAACTAGTATAGAAAGTCTTATAGTATTTACAGTTATCTCACTGTGTCACTTTTTATACTGGGTGAATTATAACCAGTATAAAAATTCGTTATAAAAGTGATTTTTGCACTAGTGAGAAAGATGAAATATCAAAATAATAATGATGATAAAGAAAAATTATTTTTAAATTTTAACGAAGTTTCATATATATAACATCCCATTTTAGTAACTTAAAACTAATAAAATAGAACAATTCATCATAATATTCAAAATAGGTAATCCAATGTATAAAGTATATTAATACACTCTTATAAAAGATAGGACTATATAATTATATCATTTATACACTCAAACTAAACCAAGCCCAATACAAATTGACCACTACTAAATGCCCCAAGATCTTCTATTACTTTAACTGATAGCTCCTCATCCTCTAGAGGTACCTCTAAACCTGCAACTTCATCTACTCCTACTGAATAAGTGATCATTGCAAAAGAAAGAGACAAATAACACGAGAAAACACAAAACACGCACATGATAACTAGTGTACAAAAGACATATTCATCTATAATTGAAGCATGCCAAATACCCATAAAACATGGTATAAAACATATATATGTCTATAATCACACAAGTAGTTGACACTAAACTCAATTATATGAATACATGCACTTGACATTAGACTCACTAATGGTGTGCACCTGTGGTGGTTCCCAAAATCTGCAGAGCTTGGCCTCAAATGGTTATCACTCAACCACATGCAAGGTAAATCTCCTTCGCACCTAGGACCAAACAAGTCCAATGACTAAGACATCCTACTACTCTCATGACATAACCTATTCTACTATACTTGAGTGTGGATATTTATTAAAGTACATGATATCTCCATAATGAAATCAATATGTTAATGCATACACTACAATTATAACCACATGGAATCTCTCCGTGAAATTTCTTTAACACCATCATCATACATGCTTAAAACAACATATTAACAATATGTGCATTTTTTGATTTTTGTGGAACTTGGACCTGTTCAATTACTGAAATTCGTACTCATTCCTTAGTATAGTGGTTCAAAACAATTTTAAAACATGAAGCATAAACTAGCGCTCAACGCTACATTAATTCGCTTAGCGTTGTAATAGTTGACAAGATGTGCATTTTGTGATTTTTGGGGAACTTGGACCTGTTCAATTATTGAAATTGGTACTCATTCCTTAGTATATTGGTTCAAAACAATTTTAAAACATGAAGCACAAACTGGCGCTTAACGCTACACTAATCTGCTCAGCGTTGTATTAGTTGACAACATGTGCATTTTGTGATTTTTGAGGAACTAGGGCCTGTTCAATTACTGAAATTGGTACTCCTTCATTAGTATATTGGTTCAAAATAGTTTTGAAACATGAAATATGGTATCAATTTGTTCAATTTCTCAAATTCCAAATTCTCCTAATCATCACATAAACACAGAATAGTCAACATAAAATAAATCATCTAAAATACATAAGTCGTACACACTAAACAGATTCATCATAACAACTCAATTTTATCATAAAAGATACAATAAATCAAAGTCATGCACACAAAAAACAACTAGCTTCCTTTACCCGACAAAGCAGTTCAATAGACCTAAAAAACTCTAAGAACATTAAAACATCTTTAGCTCTACAGGATGCTCTATCAATACCTAGGAACAACGCAAGAACGATCAGGATATACCATTATGATCACTTACTAGTAGAGACTCATAAGGAAGGTTAAAACCTCACATGCGACCTAATGGGAGGCACATGCAAGCTAGAATAAAGAAACTGATCTGACATAAAGGAAAAGTTTGCCAAGAGGATCACCCTAGTGGTCTCTGATCTTTAATCAGGCGAATCGAGGACTAGAACTCCTATAAAGAAGTTAGAGAACTCTAAAAAAGTGATTTTTAGAGATGATGTGCTTTAAAATAAGAAAACTCATTTATAACAAAAATATTTATACTAAAACATTTTAATATTAAAATAATCTAATTTCATTATTTTTAAACTGCTACCATTTCTAAAATGTAATTTTGTAATATTTTACTATATATCCATACTTCTGTACATGTAAGAGAATGTTAGTAGATTTATTTTATTTACAAGTGTTAAAGAGTATTTTTTTTAAATCGGTTATACTTTATACAGGTTATTTGAACTATCCAAAAACAAATTATTTTAATTCATTAATTATAAATTTATCATGATATGTGATATCTTTTTTACAATAAAAAATTCTAACAAGTCAAAACATAATTGAAAATTGTTTAGGATATTTGAAGCATAATAAAATCATATATTAATAGACTTACATATTTTTTAAAGCATTTTTTGAATCAATATGCATTTTTTTATCCACGAAAGAATAATTTTTATGTTTAAATAAAAATCAATGTATTAGATGTGTTTGATATTTATAGTTTGTGCACATGGACATAGTGATACACACAATTAAAAAATCAATAAGAAAATTTTCCATCAAACACATGTAAAAGAAAATAATAAATTTAAGAACCCATTTTTAACAATTTAAATAATAGTTATAAAATTATTAATATTAAATTTTAATAACATAAAATATAACTTAGTTATCTTTTTATTTTTTAAAATTTATATCTCTTTAAATATTTTTTAACTTTTTTTTAAGTTTTCTATCATTTTTTTTTCTTTTATGATCTTTTTTTAGTATGATGTCATCAATTGACTGTGAGTATATCGTATTTAAATTTAACTTTTATCTAGATAAATGTCATAATAATTATATATTTTATTATTATTATTATTATTATTATTATTATTTAGTCTATATGTTTATTAAATTTAGCACCAAATATATTTTGGATGTTTAATAAATATGTAATGCAAAAAAAAAAACTATTAATTTTATACAGCAAAACAGAAGAGAAAAAAGGTTATATAAAAATATTTTATCTCATCAATTATTAGTTTAAGAGAGAGAACTTGATAGCCATTAAAAGTTTAAAAAGAAAATCTATATTGTACTTAGAGTTTAGTGAAGGGCCATATAATAATAATCTTACTCTACTAATTTGTTAATCTGAATCACACAAAAAATGTTTGATTTCAGTTAAAAATATTTAAAAATCATTCTTATCATGAAATTTCTTAGAAATTACTCTTTATAAAGAGATTAACTTTTTTTTAATATACAGTTTAACAAATGAAGTTATCAAGTGACTCAGTGGTAAAGTTAGAAGAAATGGTGGAAGAGGTTCTGAGTTCCCAATAACACTTGGAACTTACAAATTTGTTTGAATAAAATACTAACAAGTAATATTTAACGAATGATGACAAAATATTTGCATCACTTTATTAAAATAGAAAAGTGAAGATATCTATTATTTTATACAAGAAATTTTGTAACAATATTTTTGTTATCTCCTTTTTTTAGTGCAAGACCCAATTTCGATTGGATGATCAATAAGAAAATAACTGACGTGGTTAATATTGGTGGAGATCGTTACTAATTAGGACGAAGGGACAGAGTGATAAAAATAGAAAGTTAAGAGTAGAAATAAAATAAGGGGGAATTTTAGGGGTTTATAGAGAAAGGCATAAGAGGACTCAAGAGGGCATGGAAAAGGCATATAACCTTTTTGAATGCATATGGTTGATAGGTTAGAATAACTTTTGGTTAGAATATTTTGGTGTCCGTGGGGTGTGGGGTAGATAAAGTTTTTCATGCATCATAATTTGTTAAAAAAGAAAAAAAGAAATGTTAGAAAGGGGGATACACTATCTCGACTCTTGAACAATTGATGGAAATAATTGATGAAAATATTCTATATTAATTTTCTATTAGCACACCTATTATTTGATAAAAAAAAAAAAAAAGTTTCTTTGTATTTTTGTTAGCTTTGCTGTCTAATTGAGTTTTGAATTGTAAGAGTTCTCATGTGTTGCAAAAGTCCATATGGAGAGAACAATATTTATTACTTGTTACGGTTGATCGGTGCAGTTGTCATTTTCTACTAACGAGGATAGAACTTCTTAATATGATCAAAGCCAAGAAATTTGGTTTCAAGAAAGGAGAGAATGGAATGACGCCGAGAGAGGGCGTTGACCACTATATTGTCTTTCCCTTATTTGTGCTTGATTACATATAGGAATTGTTCTATGAATTCTACCCACCTGGCATGAATTTTGTTCAACTTGCCTTGGTTTTTCAAAAATCGTAAGGACTCATGATCAATATGGATCACAAATTCCTTTTAGAGAATGTAATGTTGCCAAGTTTGCAAAGTTTCTACAAGAGTATGTAGCTTTTTGTCATAGGTGGAGTAGTTGATGTGACTACCCTTGAGTTTCTCACTAAAGTAGGCTATGAGGTGTCCTTCTTGGAGAAACACCAACCTAAATGCCTATATTAACATGACCTAAATGCCTACATTTGGTGCATAACACTCAACCTGAAATGTTTTGGAGAAGTTAGGAAGAGCTATAGTGGTGCATTGATCATATTTTCTTTATGATTTGCAAAGGTCTTTGCTTGATCATTACCCCACTTGAAGTTCACACCTTTATTGACCAACATACTTAAAGGGGGCGACTATTGTGCTAAAATTTAGGAAAAACCTCCTATAGAAGCTAGCCAACCGATGGAAAGATCTAAGCTCACACATTTTTTGAGTGTTCGTGACTCCTTTATAGCCACCACTTTCTCTTGGCCCACTTGGACCTCTTGTGCATTCACTTGGAACCCTAAGAATATCACAAGATCCATCTCAAATATGAAGTTTTCCCTATTAGCTTACAAAGACTCTTTCCTTAGGGTCGCTACACTTCTCAAATGATGCATATGCTCCTCCCTAGACAAGTTGTATATGACAATGTCATCAAAGTAGACCACTACAAATATGCCTAAGAATTCTCTAAGCACATGATGTATTAGTCTCATGAAGGTACTAGGTGCATTGGTCAAACCAAGTGGCATGAATAACCACTCATATAGTCCAAACTTAGTCTTGGAGGTGGTTTTTCATTGATCTCCCTCTTTGATTCTAATTTGATTGTACCCACTCTTCCAGTCTATTTTGGAGAATATAGTGGCACCATGTAGATCATCTAGCAGGTCATCTAATATAGATATGGGATGCATATACTTAATAACATATAAATAGAACATAAAAGATAAGATATAAGATATCTAATATATCTATATATTCAACACCCCCTCAAGCTAGTGCATAAAAATCGTATGTACCAAGCTTGTTACAAATATAATCTGTAAGACCCGAGAAATTTAATTAAATAAATAATTAATTAATTAATAAATGTGGGTAGTGGGAGACTTTATGATAATTAATGCTAGTTTACATGATGTGGAATGGTACTAGCTCATATGGTTAAGAGTACTTGATTATGTTGAGAGGACACGAGTTTGAGTCTTGTGTAATAATATGCTTGATCATGATGAGTGATAATATAATCCTAGATTTATAGGAATTATTATGAAACATGAATTGGTTGAATTGGTTATGCCCTTGCTTTGAGATTTTGGTGGTTTTGTGTTTGAACTTTCATAGAGTTGAATTAAGCTTCCTTTTTGCTAAAATTACTTTTGGCATAAATGTGAAAAGTTAGAAACCCTAACCGTTAGAGGAGGGCTGGAAAGCCATCTTATAATGGTTCATGAATGCTAATCAATTCTTGTTTTATTAAATTTTCGTTTTCACCATCACTCCTAATTAAGGCATGGTTAAAAAGGTCAATTAATGGTGAGAGAGGGTTTTGCTGAGGCTGCCTTTGGGTGCATATTGTGAGGAAAGAATTTTCAGAGGTAATCACGTGCCATAGAAGTGAGAATGAGAGCTGAACTGGTGGGTGAGCAAAGGAAGGTTGGGGATAAAAAATCTTACTCAAGCAATTCTAATTGGAGCAAGGAGTTCAAGGTTGGGGGAGCTACATTTCGTGCCTTAAGATTTAATATTATATAAGTGTATGATTTATGAAATGCATGTGGGTTGTTGGTTCTGCCAATTTCTAGGTTTTTCATGTTTCTGGAATTTTTCCAGAAACTGCTTGGCGACAATGAAGGTCCGCCAGGCAATACGAATTGGATTGATTCGTTTCTGTGACTTTGTGGTTATGTTTGAACATGCAATCTTGGTTTTAGGTAGTTTTATGCATGATAGATGAACCTTTATTAAATTCTGCATGTTTGAGTGCCTTTAAATTGATCAAAGTATGTGCCAAATACTATTTTTCATATTTTTTGCGTAGTAGGAACCGCCATGCACTGTTTTTGTATCGAGTGCTAAGTTCCTGGCTTTCGGGCGCTGTGTGCTTCCAATTTTTCTAGTCTGCAGAGTTTTCATAAAACTGCGTTTCCCGGTCCGTTAACCTTCCGATTTAGGTAAAATTTTGACAAGAGATCCATAATATGTTTATCTTTACTTAAAACGGTGGAGATTTGAATTGGAGGTTTGTAGCTAGAGATATACGTTACTCATGATTGATAGTTTGGAAGTCTTTAAAATGCATGAATAATCTCTTGATAATTTCATGTAACTACTAATGTGGCATAAGTTTGGAGCATGATTGGGTTACATTGTAAGTCTCTATGAATTTGAATGTTCCTTTAGGTTAGTCACATGTTGAGAATTAGTTTATTGATGAATGCATGTGTATCAATACAAATTAAATTGGTGGATAGAATCATGTGCTTAAGTTGTTAGAATGTTGCTGCTTTATATTTGATTTGAGCATGCATTATTCATAAGTTGGAATTGAATGAAAGCATGGATTTAAATGATGGAGTATATATATGAATATGTAGGGATTGATGCATATGATATATGGGAATACAATTTTTGAGTAATGTTGATTGATATGCATGCAAATTGGCATGCTTAATTGGTAAAGTAAAATATGTAAGATAATTAAACAATTATGTGATGGTTGGTATTAAATGCGTATAAGAGTAAGGCTTTGCCTTGACTGTGTTATTGTTGGGTGCATGTTTGGAGACTATCATTATGTGCAAATTTTGTTGTTGGTTTAAGTTAAAAGTGGTATGTTTATATGGTAAAATAATTAGTGTATAATGGAATGCATCATAATTGAATAGAGGCATGACCTTAGTTGTGAAACCATGAATGTGTGAATTGTGATCCAGTCATGTGATTATGACTAGATAATCATTATTGTGCTATAAATTGAATGTTAAGTGCTTGAGGTCCTTTAGGACCTGTCCAAAATTCCAAAAAACTAGTAGCACTTGCGTTCCTGGTATAGTGCCTGGCGACACGACACAAATTGTTAGGCGATAGAGACTCCAAATAGTGGCAGAGGTCAATGAATTGCATGGTGCTTGGCGGAAGGGTTGGTCTCGCCAAGCGGAAGTAGACTAGTAGAGACACTAGAAGGCGCGTGGCACCTGGCAACGTGAGGAGACCGCCCCAGGCGGTCTAGAACCAGACAGTGTCAGGCGACGCGTGTGATGCGCTAGGCAATTTCGGGTGCAGAGCGAAATCGCATGAAGGATTTTACACAGCTTTGGATGGAGGTCTTGATGTGATGCTTTGCTAGGGGCCTTGTTACAAGTGCATCTTGTATTGGGGTAACACGTGGCCACTCGAGGTTGTAGCCTGGTGGTTTTGGAAGTCTAGTGGAGTTTGCAAGATCGTGGCATGTACAGATAAGTTCCAAAAGATTGCCCTCCTTGGTGTTATCCAACGAGTTTGGTAGTCTTGGGGACAAATACGGACTACGATTTGTATTGAGGAACTCCACTTGGTGTTGCGGATTCCGACCACAACGAGTTTATTCCCTCGTGTGGACTATAGGTGGTGGCCTGTAGTTGGAGAGGCGAGTAGACACTTGTGGCAGCAAAGATAGATCAAAGTAATCATCAAAGGATGTAGAATCAAGAGGAGTCCAAAGGAAGTGTTGAAGATTGGGGTATGAGACTTGGGAGTATTAGAAGTGTTTGGAATATTGAATGGTTATTTATTATATTGTGTAGTGCACTTTTATTTTGTTAAGTTCACCCTATGTGCTTGTGTTTGGCGATGATTGTGTAATTCATTACACATGAGCAAATAATATTGTAAGAGGTGCTGGTGAGGCCTAAAGCCAAATGAGGGCTAGCATGGGAGAATTATTTTATGTCATTTCCTGATTTTTAATCTTATGTATTGGAGAACAATGTTTTATTGGTTTTTGAATTGTAATATTGGTAATGGAACTAGAATTTTATATCTGGACGAGCTAATAAAGGTGTTAAATTTTCCCGCATTTTGGGAAAGGACATTATATTAAATGAGGTTTTATTTATATTTATATTTCATTTCATTTTAATTAGTAATATCCGATCGGGATGTTACATAATCAATTCTCGGTTCCCGTAAAGACTTAGTGAAAATATCTACTAACTGATCACTTGAGTTAATGAATTCAATCTTGATGTCTCTAGATACAATCTTCTCTCGAATGACATAACAATCTATCTCAATGAGTTTGGTCCTCTCATGTAAGACATGATTAGAACTATTATGAAGACCAATTAATTGTCACATATAAGTGTCGTTTGAGTGACATCTCCAAATTTTAACTCTCTAAGCAATTGCTTAAGTTAAACAAACTCACAAGTGGCTAAGGCCATAACTCTATATTTTACTTTTACACTAGATCTTGCCATAACACTTTGTTTCTTTCTTTTCCAAGAGATCAAGTTACCACCAATCGATGCTTCACAATGCCTTGTTTGTATTCTGAAACAGAACCACTCCCCAATTGTCAACCGATTTCTCTAAGGTTTCTAGGTAGCATCCTGTCACGATGACTAACATCATGTTTGTACCCATCCTCACCAAAGGGAAATAGTAAAAGATATTGATATCTTAAATAACTGGTATGTAACTCATTTATTCTTTGGAGTTTCTCGGATCTCCTTTCCAAAATAATGTGTCTAGGAGAAGCCATGTCGACATCACCAACAATAACAGTTAGTACTTCTAACACATTAGTGTCACAACCAAGATCGCGACGGGACGATGAAAATAATTTAAAAAGGTACAGAGTTTATTATGGAAAACTATAGAAAAACCTTAAAAGAATGGTCTTCGAACCCCAATTTGGATTCGGGAGTTGGTTACGTGTGGGGAAGGCATTAGCACCCCCACAATGCCCGTCTTAAGACGATTTCCTCTTTAATTAAGTGTGCAAGGTAGAATTTTGATGTTTAGAATATTTGTTATTCCCCAAAAAATCAAACAAAATTATTTATTTTTATTTTTTTTAGCCCAACGAGGATTGTACCTCGCTCCTACGTATTTCCATTTGGGAAATCAGGAATAACGTAGTTCTTTATACAAATATTTGTTGTTTGATATTATTATTATTATTATTATTTAAATTTTAGATTTATATATATATATATATATATATATATATATATATATATAAATATTTTATTAATATCAAGAGAACCCGAGATTCTACATGATAAAATATTTAGTTATAAAACAAAGCCGAGATTTGACATGATATTTAAAATGATTTTATAATTTTTATTTTTTATTATTATTAATTTAAAAAAAGAATTAAAAGTCTGTAGAGGAGTGTTTTGATTATCAAGCAAGTCCGAGACTTGACATGATATTCAATAATAATATAAGTTTTTATATTTTTTTATTTATTATTATCTTTTTTAGGAAGAATTAAAGCCTATGAAAGAAACCTTTTTAATTATCAAGATAAATGGCATTCCAAATAAAGGGAAAAAGAAGAGAGTACATCAATGACAAACCCAAAATCATTTAACGTGCAAACCCCAAACTCAAACACATTTAATCATACAATAGGTCAATCTCATACATTTGATATTATAAGATAATCATGAATAACATTAGGAGCAAAGAGAGTTTACCTTTCAGGACAACAAAGCAAAACTGAAAAATTGACCGAAAGGATAGTAAGGTGACCCCTTTTGCGTGTGTGCTCTATTAATAAAAATAAGAGGGTTTTTCGAATTTTTTTTCTGTGTCTTGCATTGGAGAAATTTTGTGCTTATATAGGCACCTTAGGGTACCCTTGAAATCCTAGTCTTTAATTATAATAAAATATATGAGGAAGGAATTGGTCCTGATGAAACCTATTATAGAAATAAAATAGTCGCATAATATCCACTGTCACTAGTGCAGGGAAGGGAAATGACAGCGGTTATTTCCAGCTTTTGGCTTCGGGTCCGCAACCGAGGCATATACGGCCGAGGTAAAAAGGTAGTACTTTATGTCTCGGTTACAAACCCGAGGCATATTGAATATTTACTGCCTCGGGTCTATTTTAACCGCGACAGAAAGATACATTTACTGCCTTAGGTCTGTTTCAACCGAGGCATATGACCATTTAAAAAAAAAGAAAAATTTGAATAAAAAATAATTTCCGTGTCAATCAGAAAATTAAGTGCAAAAAGCGGTAAAAATGGGTGACAGGAGAAAGAAGTAGTGTCGTCTGCAGGACTCGTGGACCTCCTCATCCTCTTCGTCGTCATCGGACTCCGATCACTCTTCGCGACGGCGGCGATAGCGTCGCGAGAAGGAGCGGGGAGAAGGAGGAGCGAAGGAGAAAGAGGAAGAGGCTCCATGATTCCGGTGACTCCTCCAACTCTTCGGAGGGTGAAGACGAACAACCTAGGGTTCTGCCTGAAACTATGGTAGCTGAAATGATGAGAGTTCCCCAACATCGACAACGATGAAAACTCAACAACATACATAAAAAAAACGCAAAAAAAGAGTGTGATAGAGCTGAATCAAAAACGAAAAAAAATGAAAAATGAGTCGTACAAAGGGGCGAGATTCACGCCAGCAACGAAGGAGCAACAAGAACGGCCAATTTGATGGCCAATCGGTTCGGTGGAGGCGCAAAACAGTGGTGGCGGAACGGCATGGAGGCACATGCAACACTAATTTTTGAAGGTAGAAGATGCATCTACAGTGCAGCGGATTTGGGTTTTTAAAACCTAATTGGACTTACTGCGTCGGTTGATTCGAAACCGAGGCGTATACTCACGCAAAAAAAAAAATCAGTCACGTGGAAAAATTCTGGCACTGATAGGCCTCGGGTGAAACAACCCGCTACAGTAAACCATTATATGCCTCTTTGTTCAGTGGGACCCGAGGCATAAAACTGCCCAATTATTTTCAAATTTTAAAAAAAAGCGGGAAAGTGTGAGTTTTTGGCAGTGTTACTGCCTCGGTTGAATTTATAACCGAGGCATAAACTTTCATAGGCCTCGGTTGTTTGGTAAACCGAGGCATAAAAGTTGTTCGAAATCACAAAAATGCCACCGCGTCCTTATCTACCTCGTTTGTGCGAGAACCAAGGCATATAGGGCGATGTCTAAACATGAAACTGCACTAGTGTGTGTTGATTATAATTATTAACGAAATATTTCCTGTAATTACTAGAATCATATTTTTCGTCACACAAAGATTGTGATCAAATTATAACATATTTTTCATGCAATTGATTCTAATTATTACCAGGAATATTTTCTTTTAACTATAAAAATCGTACCATTCTCTAAAAGCATTACTATTGAGAATATTTACTTCTATTTAAAATAATACCTTCCTAGACTGACAACGCAAAGAGACACATCACATAAGTGTAAATGCAAGATATTTATTCAAATTATTATAAAAAATATTGCTCCTAATATTACGCTCTTCTTTAAAAACAGAAATTATGAAACGTCCTTTTCTGACATGTCATGTGAAGAGTGTAAATAACAAACAGTGAGGGTGAAAATATGTACAAAACATTTGGGCTCATGAGAAGCGTGTGATAATTAAAAAAATTAGATTCTCCATTCTCTTGGTTTTTTCTTATTTTCTTATTCTTTTTCTTTTTTCCCATGGTAGAATTAAAGTTAAAAAAAACCTACCATCAATCAAAACATATTTTATTATTTTATTTTATTATTTATCATTATTATTATTTTATATATTTTTTATTTTTTTTATTATTATTTTTTTTAACAAAACAAATGCATTTACCCGGACGAAATTGGGTGTCCACAATTAAGAATGTTATGCCTCCTATCTTTTTTTTTCTATCTACAATGAGTCTCAACTTTAGATCATCATATGGGTGGTCTTTGTACCCATCCCTTGCCATTCTAAAGGATTTGGCATGAACATTTAAATCATCGAGCATCTTGGTTAAATTTTTTACAATTGCCACATCAATGCTGGTTTGGTTTCTATAAAAAGGTGGTACCATCAATAAGCAAATGTAAAAAATAATATCATGCATCGTATAAGTAAACAAATTTACCTTAAAGATTGTATCCTGTTATGAATTTCATTTTCAGTATCATGAATATATAATTGAGCAAACTTTGGTGCCCCACCTGGGAGAGGCAAAAAACTTCATATTCTATGACAAGATTACCCATGAATACGTTAATTTGGAGGACCATCACCATTGTTAAAAGTATTATAACTTTTGTTCCAAGAGAAGTAAACGCAAATATCATGTTATATGACTTGATATGTTTTTGGTAATTCTTACTCTCATTTGAATCAGTGTGAAATAAAAGTTTTTTGCAAAACAGTCAGGGGTTCTTTAAATAGTGGTAACTGAACTTTACCATTACCACAACATAGTTGGAATTTTGGATTTGATTGATGTTTATGTTTCTCCATCCTTTTCTGGTACCACATATAAGCTTTACATCCTGTATAGATGAATATTGGATCACCTATATCTATATATGTTGTGTATAATGAAAGACAGGTTAGTAAATAGAGTATATTCATCAAACCATAAAGTTTTTAGATATTAGTGTCATATCTTGACGTTGACAACGAAGCCAAATGGTTCTCATCTTGTATTTCATGTTCTTCCTCTTCATCGGGTAGTGTAATATGTCAGGTGTCATCTGCAATCAAGTCGAATATAGTATTTAGTAATACGAATTAAACATTTCTTATCTAACATTGACTGACTTTGTTCATCCATTTAATAAATATAGGCATGTATATAGTGTACCATAACAATAAGTCTTAATTTTAAGCTACCTCTGCTTTTTGTTGACGTTGTTGGATTAAAAAAAATATTGACGGAGCCAGTATTTTGATGTGCTTTAAAAGACCATTGATGTTCTTCAATTTGAGTTGAATGATTTGTAACAACATTACTATGTTCAGTGCACGTGGTACTCCAACTTGTATATGGTGTAGAAGTTTGAGCAACCTCTTGAAATCTCTCTTCAAGATTTATACCATGAGATTTTGTTTAACCAACTATTTGAAATATACTGTAATCCTCTATGATTTGGGTTACAATTTGAAAATCCTTGTAAACCCTTTGGTGGTGAACTGTGCTGATTAATGATTTTATCGACAAATCAGACAATGATGTTGAATTTCTTGTATGAAGCTCATTCCCTTACCATGTTTTGTATATTCAAAAATATTAACACTACTCATTCTCTTTTTTTAGTACCAATTTCCTTTTCTTTTGTGCATCTGCACAACTTGTATTTGGTTCCTAGTTTTCGTTTTCTATACTAGAAAACATTCCAAGTTTGTAGCTGAAATTGAAAGATTACAAATATTGTTAAACAAATTTAATAAATATGTAACTTGTCTAATAACAATATAACATGTTCATATTTATAAACAACAACTGATGAGTAAAGAAAACAAAAAAAATTTGCTTTATAAATTTCTTAAATATGGAAACTTTGATAGGTAGACAAAAGGAAAAAACTACAAAATCGGCATCTAATTTCAACAATTTAACATTCTATACTTTAATCCCAAAAAAAAAATAAAAGTAAATTATATAGTGAAACTTGAACCTGAAACATTTATAAAAATAGAAACTTGTGGCACTTAATATCCTGATTTTTTTTTAGAACATACTTTGTTTGATACAAATTTTGTTTTGGTTTTGTGTTTTTGACCATTATTGCTTGTAGCCAAAGTATATATAAAGACACCTAAAAAGGTGCCAATCTAAAAAATTATTGTATCATGTTAAGAAAAATTTAATTAATTCATTGTTTCAATTCATTAAAATATAATTAATTACGATAACGATAATAGACAAATAGAACGTAAAGTAAATGTAATTCTTAAATAAAAGTTATATTTATAGTTCAATACTCGATAAAACATTAAATTTTTGCTTGACTAGATTACTAATATATATAAAAAATTATATAACTTAAATTATGGTTGTATTTATAACTAATGAATGTAATTAAATAATATTATCCTTTGATTATAGTTGTTTATATAACTTCTAAGTATAAAAAAAACGCAATGGTTCTTATGTTTATTACACCCACATTGTTTACCATGATAATCATTTATTTTGAACTCAATATATAGAAATGTCATTTTAAAATTAGAATGACCACTATGTAATATCATAATGTATTCAACAATTCCAATTTTTATTAATTTCAATACAAGTATAAGAAAAATTACACATCACCAATAAGCGACATATGTTTAAATAAATATATTATACATAACATTCAATTATATATTAATATTTGAATTCATATCACAAACACAATTTTTTTTCTAATCAACTTACAAAGTTTTTGGGTCGATAAATAACTTAATAAACCATATGAAATAAAACAAAGTTGTAATTGTTATGGGGTCATTACAATTTTCCATTTACATTGGCCATTCAAAATAATCACATAAATCTTAACTTATAACTTCAAATATACACATACCAAAAAAGATTTGGTGCGATTTCAAAAAGTTTGCAAAACTTTTAGAAAAGGTTATAATTATTAAAAAAGTCAAACAATAATAATTTCTTCCATCTTAGGTATTCTCTTAATAAATTTCTTCCTTGTCTTGGTTGTTTTGATGGTCGACAAATTCCTTGTCTTGGTTGTTTTGGTGGTCGACATTTGTCCAGATGGAATATCATCAAGTCTTTCAAACTCAATGTTAGAATCCAGTGATAATGCTTTTGAAAGGGTAAGACTGTTGGGTATTGGACTCCCTTCCTATGTGGAGAAAAGACCCAAAACTTGAGAAGTCCATGTCTCACTTAACTTAGTGGAGAGGGAGCTATAAAATAAAGAGAGAGGCAGAACAATAGAGCCCTAACACATAGAGGGAGAGGTAGAGGGAAAGTTCTGTTCACGTTTTTTACAAAGCTGTCACAGTAGAATCGGCGCTGCAGATTCGTTCACCGTTGGATCGGGCTAAAATTTTTACAGCAGGTTCAGAACTCATTGATCTTCATTCTGACCGGTCGGATCTTTGATACGAGGTCTGAGTTGGGAGATATTAATTTCGCACTGCAGTAGTGATTTTTAGAGGTTTTCCTCTCTTGTTCTTCTCTATTTTGAAAGCTTTGTTGCTTTGTTATTTGGTTGGGTGTTGGCACTAATTTGTGCTATTGATTGAGACTCTTTTGTACTCTTGTTGATCATAGTGAAGCTAT
>Ga0214543_1001908_pt1 | contig 40987 bp, 22 predicted proteins | sample CNSS2metaG_FD_160094 | JGI IMG/M metagenome (GOLD analysis project Ga0214543, IMG submission 160094) | Root nodule microbial communities from cowpea collected in UCLA plant growth center, Los Angeles, California, USA - CNSS2 | ecosystem: Host-associated > Plants > Roots > Nodule | place: USA...
TAATTTTAGTCCTGGTCTTGACAAGCTTTCTCCTAGATCACATAAGTGTGTTTTCTTAGGGTTTACAAGATCACAAAGAGGATACAAATGTTTTTCTCCTTTTCTTAACCGTTATTTTGTGTCTGCATATGTCACCTTTAATGAGTTCTCCCTTTATTTTAAAAGTCAATCTTCACCTCTGACTCCATCCAATCCTAACAACTCTTCTAATACCTTTAATGTTTCTATTGTTTGTGACCCTCTTACTGTGTCTTCTTCACCCTCGATTCCTGCTCCACAGTCACCTGCTCCTCCACCACCTCTTCAGGTTTATAGTCGCCGTAATCGATCACAACCACCACCATGTGACTCCACTCCAGTACCAACTACTCTGTCTCCTCCGGCTCTGACACCTGAGTCTGACCTTACCATTGCCCTCCGAAAAGCTATGCGTTCTACCCGTAATCCCTCTCCCCATTATATTGCTTTAAGTTATCATCGATTGTCATTACCTTTTTATACATGTCTTTCTTCTCTTTCTTCTGTGACCATTCCAAAAACTGTCTGTGATGCTTTAGCCCATCCTGGTTGGCGTCAGGCCATGGCAGATGAATTAAGTGCTCTTCATAATAGTGGAACTTGGGAACTGGTCCCGTTGCCATCTGGGAAATCTATTGTTGGTTGCAGCTGGGTGTTTGCTATCAAAGTTGGACCTGATGGTACTATTGATCGCCTCAAAGCTCGTCTTGTAGCCAAAGGTTATACTCAAATTTTTGGGTTGGATTATGGAGATACTTTTTCCCCGTGGCAAAGATGACTTCTGTTCGTTTATTTATCGCCATGGCTGCTCTTCAACAATGGCCTCTTTATCAACTAGATGTTAAAAATGCTTTCCTCAATGGTGGTTTGCAAGAAGAAATCTATATGGAGCAACCTCCTGGATTTGTTGCTCAGGAGGATTCTTCTGGGATGGTATGTCGTCTTCGCAAATCTCTATATGGCCTAAAACAATCTCCTCGGGCTTGGTTTGGAAAGTTTAGCAATGTTGTTCAGCAATTTGGTATGACTCGGTGTGAAGGAGATCATTCTGTCTTTTATCAACACTCGAGTGCTGGATGTGTTTACTTGATAGTATATGTTGATGACATCGTTCTTACAGGGAGTAACAACCATGGCATCTCTCAATTGAAACAACATATCTGTCACCATTTTCAGACCAAAGATCTTGGCAAACTCAGATATTTCTTGGGTATTGAGGTGGCACAGTCTAATGATGGTATTGTTATATCTCAGAGAAAGTATGCCATGGATATTCTGGAGGAAACTGGGTTGATGAGTTCAAAGTCTGTTGATACACCCATGGATCCCAATACTAAACTTCTACCAAATCAGGGGGAGCCTATATCTGATCCTGAGCAGTATAGACGATTGGTTGGGAAATTGAATTATCTTACCGTTACTCGTCCTGACATTTCCTTTGCAGTCAGTGTGGTAAGCCAATTTCTTAATTCTCCATGTGAAGATCATTGGAATGCAGTCATTCGCATCTTGAAGTATATTAAAAAATCTCCTGGAAAAGGATTGTTATATGGTTCTAATAACCATACAAGAGTTGTTTGCTATTCAGATGCTGATTGGGCAGGATCTCCTTCTGATAGAAGATCTACATCTGGGTATTGTGTCTCCATTGGTGGTAACTTGATCTCGTGGAAAAGTAAGAAACAGAGTGTTGTAGCAAGATCCAGTGCAGAAGCAGAATATAGAGCTATGGCCTCAGCTGCCTGTGAACTTGTTTGGCTCAAACAATTGCTTCAAGAGTTACAATTTGGAGATGTTACTCAAATGACACTGTGTGTGACAATCAGGCTGCTCTTCATATTAGCTCTAATCCTATCTTTCATGAGATGACCAAACACATTGAGATTGATTGTCATTTCGTTCGGGAAAAGGTTATGTCTGGAGACATCAAGACTGAGTTTGTTAACTCAAGTGATCAGTTAGCAGATATTTTTACTAAGTCTTTACGGGGGCCTAGAATTGATTATATTTGTAACAAGCTTGACACATACGATTTGTATGCTCCAGCTTGAGGGGGAGTGTTAGATATTGTTTGATATTATTAAGATATTGTTAGATATTGATAACCATAATATCAAACAATATCTTCTATTTAATCCTTTTATTTTCAGTTACTCTTTTTACTTGTACCTCTCTCTATTATAAATAGATTACCCTATGTGTGATTTATACACAAGGGAGATTAATCTCAATCCCTATTTTCTTTATTCTCAACATTCCCAATTACTGTATGCTGGATTTGCATGTCCTTCCTCACTATCATCCTCATTAAGAAAATGCTATGGAACAATTGGGTTGACAACAAATCGTTGAAGTTTATGCACGTTAATCATCGATTCAACTTGTTGCCTCCACAAAAGAAAGTTGGAATCACTCAATTTCTCAAAATAGCAGAGGTGGAGAATACAAAATTTAGAGATAACTCCATTGATGGATCTTTCAAGCTTTGAATACCGTAATAGAAAGAAAACAGAGAAAAGATGATAGAAGAATTAAGATTGTATAACTATTTTATTGTCTATTTGTAGTCAAGCTTTACAATGCAAGGCAACACTTCTTATATAGAAGTTTGGTATTACAAAGGAGTGACAACTGTGCTAAGAGTGGCATTTGTCCTATACACTAAGATGATGTAGCTAAAACTTTTTGTTAGGCTGTTAATATATGTAGTGTACACGAAAACCTTGACGTCATAATCATTCTATGCATAATAACACAATCATACACTTTCATTTTCTCTCTCTTTCTCTGTATATTCAATATGTTATCTAGAGTGTCAGATCTTGTTATTGTTTATTGCTCCTCTCAACTTTAAGGACTGAAGTATGACTTTCTCAAATATTTTGGATGTGCCTGTCTCAAACACTACAACTCAAACAAGCTAAAGTTTGGGTTCCAAGAGTGTCATTCTCGGGTATTCATCGCATGCAAACTAGATTTTAATATGACAAAATCCAACCTTGTCTTCACCCTAAGCTTCTTGCTCTTGTGGGACATTGTGTACTAAAAAGAATTTGAGATCTATATTTTTTTTATTTTTTCCCTTTAATATCAGTATGATAGTTATTGTCTACCTCTTAAATTTTGCAGTATTCATTTCCTCCTTCATGTGTTGGGGAAGTTGGCCGGATTGGTGCCCCAAGCAGAAGAGAAATTGGTCATGGAATGCTTGCTGAGAGATCCCTTGAACGAATTTTACCTTCTGAAAATGATTTCCCTTACACTATACGTGTTGAGAGTACTATCACAGAAAGCAATGGCTCTTCAAGGTGAGGTCTTTTTTTTCTTCTTTCCATTTTCAGCTTCCAATTTTCTTTATTTCTTTGTCATTTGCCATGATTATTCTAAAAAAATATGAAGATTGAATGAAAATGCTTGTTGGGCTACACATGTTCTGGTACTTATAGTTTAATTTTCAATTAGAGTAATTACAAGACTTAGGTCTGTATGGACAAGCTTCTTAGGAGAGAAGAATAGGAAGGGAAAAATGAATTTGAGTTCTCCATAAGCTAAAACTAGACCATGCACAAGTGAAAAATAAAAAAAAAAAAATTATAGAGGCTATACGAGAGAGCTTCTACAAATTAACTTTTATGGAGAAGCTAAGTTCATTTTTTCTTTTTTCTAGTCAAGGATTTTATGGAGAAACTTGTCCAAACTGACTCTTATTGGTGCTAATCAGAAACTAATATCTGGCCTAATAAATTAATAATTACTGTTTGATCTATTCTAATCAGCTTTAATATCGTTGATTAAATATTTATAGATGTTCTAACCCAAATCTAGCACTTGTCTTGTTGAAATATGGGTGTAAATATTGCACATTTACTGTAAAATAAATATAGATTGATCGATAATAAATATAAATTTGTAAGTAATCCCTAAAATTAAGGGATTGGGATTAGGAGTTTATTTAGTAGGTGTGCTCCAGATTTAGAGTCTTTATGTTTGGAGATTTAATTCCTTTATTTCAGAATATCTATTTCCTTCTATTAGGATTTTTTTTTCTTGTAAATACCAATGTATTGCTTCTTTTTTAGATCAAGAAAAGTAATTCTATAGTTATTGCTTACTTCCTATACATTTTTTCACATGTCTTTTGCAAGACGGAGCACCCATTGTTGGAAATAGGAGCATTTATTCAGTATTACTCTTCCAAGTAGCTTAGGTATTGTGTGTAGCTTAGTTTGATGTACCATAGGAAGCATTAGTAGTAGTTATTTATAATCTTTGTAATCGCTGTTATTATACTTAAGATTAACACAGAAAATATATTTTGGAGGGCTTAAAGGACCCCTCTTATGGTCTTCTATATATCATGATAAAGAGTTGATACAGTAGGCACATAGCTAGGTACAGTTGGAAGAGATTTCCCAACACACTACTCCGTACTTGACTTAATGATTACACCAGCATACATAAATAATTATTGCATCACTCTCCCTTAAGCTAGAGCATACAAATTGTATGTACCAAGCTTGGAACAAATAAACGCAATCTGAGATCTTCTTAAGGACTTCGTCAACACATCTGCGAGTTGGTCATTTGATCCAACAAACTCAGTACATACTTTTTTTGTCAACAACTTTTTCCGAATAAAATGGCAATCAATTTTTATATGTTTAGTTCTATCGTGAAACACTGGATTTGATGCAATGTGGAGAGCAACTTGATTATAGCAATACATCTTCATATTCTGGATGTCACAAAAGTTAAGCTCTTGAAGGAACTGCTTCACCCATATAAGTTCATACATTAGTGATGCCATTGTCCTATATTCAACTTCAACAGTCGATCGGGCCACTATATTTTGTTTCTTACTTTTCCAGGAAATATTTTTTCCTTCAAGGAAAACACTTTATCCAATAGCAGATTGTCTGTCACTAGGAAAACCTACCTAATTTGCATCACAGTGCCCAGAGACTTGAACGCTTCCTCTATCTTCGTATAACAAACCTAGCCCGAGAGCCTTTTTGAGGTACTATATAATGCGAATGATAGCATTCAAATGACCAACATATGGACCCTGATAAACTGACTAACAAGCTAGCCTTGTAATAGGAAGATAAATCGGTTTTCCAATCAGCCTCCTATATCTTTCTAGATTGGAGAATAATTTACCATCTTCACTCGTTAATTTCTGATTTGAATCCATAAGACTGTCTACTAGTCTGCAATATTTGTTTCTTGTATGATATCAAGAGCACCCTTGAGCAACAAACCCAACAGGTTGCTCTATGTAAACTTTTTTCTCAAGATCACCATAGAGGAAGGCATTTTTTATATCCAATTGATGAAGTTACCAGTGACGAATTGTTGTCATTGCAAAGAAGAGATGAAAATAGTAGTCATCTTGGTCACGGGAGAGAAACCGTCACAATAATCAAGGCCATAAACCGGAGTGTACCGCTTTGCAATTAACCGGGTTTTTAGCCGATCAACTTCACTATTAGGGCCGACTCTAACTGCATGCACTCATCGACATCCAATTGTCTTTTTGCCTGGTGGAAAGGGCTCTAGCTCCCAAATATTATTTTGGTCAAGAGCCTACATTTTTGCAATCATGGCTTGTTGTTGTCCAGGATAATCAAGTATTCATATTTTTGGAAACAACAACATAGGACATTGAGGATAGAAAGGAACAATAGCAATGCGACAATCTGTGATAACTAAGAAAATTATAAATAGGATGTGGGTTTCAAGTGGGACGAGTACCTTTTCTTAGAGCAATTGGCCTTCTTGAATCATCTTCACCAAGAGTCATAACATTGAGTGATGAGGGAGAAGAATTTGAAATAGGCGATTCACCTTGTTCTTGGATAACTGACTATCCATTGGGGTCCTGTGTAGGAGGATATCAATAAGTGGAGATGATGGTTCAGGAGGACTCTGATTAAGACTGGGGTTGATAGAGACACTTGGAATACTGTGCTCAACTACTGGTACAGGAAGGACCTGATGTATGTGACATGAACATCTTGAACAGATGGAGAGAAGTAAGGAGTTTGTTCAAAGAATGTAACATGGACGTACATGTAGTACTTCTTGGTTTCAAAAGAGTAACATTGATATTCTTTTTGAAGTCGTCAATAGTCCAAAAAGACACATCTGATAGCACGAGCAGATAGTTTGTCTAATCCTAGAGACATATCATGAACAAAACATACAGAACTAAATACACGATGAGAAATGTGAAAGAGAGGGTCATTTGGAAATAGAATGAAAAAAGGAACCTTATTATTGAGAGGAGGATGACATCCTCTTAATAAGAAAACATGTAGTTAGGATGGCATGCCCCCAATATGTGCACCAAGTAATAGGATACAAGTAGTCTTAACTAAGTGTCTATTTTTCCTTTCTGTTATACCATTATGTCGTGGTATATGAAGACAAGTGGACTGATGTAATATACCATGTGAACTTAAGACTGCAGAAAAATTAGATGAGAAATACTCTTTGGCATTATTACTTCTTAAGATTTTCATTACTTGACCGAATTGATTCTTGATTTCATTTAAAAAAATGTGAATATGGGTAACAATTTAGAACGACCTGTCATGAGATAAACCCAAGTGCATCTCGAATATTCATCAATTAACTTAAAAAATACTTAAAACCAAAAGATGAGACACAACTAGGTTCCCAAATATCATAATAGATAATAGAGAAACTAGAATTGCACCTTGATTCATACCTTTTAGGAAAGGTAGATCTAACATGTTTTTCCACTTGACATGACTCACATTCCAAGGTCTGGAGACCACTAAGTTCAAGAAACATTTTCTTTTAATTTGACAAATGAGGATGATATAGTCGATCATGTAACAGTTTAGTACTTAACCTATTATAATTAGATCACTTTTCTAAGCGAGACGTAGGAAAATTCAGAAATCTAATTCTCTCTTCTCACTCGTCAAATTATTACAATGTCACAAGATAGCCAACTGTAAGGAACTTTTCTGTTCAGTACTAGGGTTCTCAATTGCATTCACTACCATGAGCTTTCCAATAAGTTGCATGATCACTTCCAAAGGCAAACATGTGCACAAGCACACTAATTGCCAACACTTTGGGCTAATACATGCAATGATATCGTTGTCTTGTAGTAGATGCTCCATATCAAAGAATTGGTTGATTCTTTTTTACTTTCATTGCCTATTTGGTTTCTCATTATTAAGAACATGTTGCTATTCTCGAAGGTCTTCTTCTACAAGACTGAATTTTTGTGACTTATGAATGTAAGTATGTTAGCTTCTGACACTTCCAATCTTTTTCCAACTCTTCAGTTGGTGCCTACTCAATCTGGTTTTGTTTGCACTTCAAGTATGAATGTTGATGGGAATAATGTTTTTGTTTCTGTTGAAATATTTTAGGAAGTTTTAGATTTTATTCCTATTAGTTTTAATTATGTATATTGGCTGTATATAGAATTAAAATAAATAGGAATAAAATCTAAAACATCCTAAATATCTCTACACTCAACGATATATTTCCTAGAATTTTTTTTGTAAATTATCCAATCAATGTGTACATACACACATATATATATATATATATATATATATATATATATATATATATATTTATTTATATAGTGGATGTTTATAATGAAACAGAATAGGAGAGAAATTATTTTCTTCTAAACCTAAGAGTTTCTCCTAGCTTTGATTGTACCGGGCATCTGCGATTAGGTCATCCTGATAGTCATGTTATGAAAATTGTACTACATTGTAATATCCTATTTTCTAATGAGAAAAACCATACATTTTGTTCAACGTGTTGCATGGGCAAAGCCCATTGTCTTCATGGCAGCTACTTCCTCTCCCATTCCCTTTTAACAATTATCTCTTCAGGTGTTTGCTCTCCTCGGTGCACTCTTTGAGCATTTTTGCTCTGAAGTAGCTGCCATAACTTCTGGAAAACTGTGAGCTGGCATTTTTTGCCTCCTCCTCTAACCTTTAATGCAAAACTGTGAGCTGCCCCTTCTCTGGCAGCCACTATGCTGGCTGACTCAAGCAATTATCACCATATGCCACTGGCTCCTTAACATGTCATATTCATATACCTTCCCACATTATGTGAAGCTTTGTTAGCCCCAACAGCCAACTAGCTGACATGTTCACCAAGTTTCTTAAGGGGGTCTGTGGATGACATTTCTAACAAGCTTGACTCATGATAGATGTGTCAGTTGGAGGGAGAGTGTTAAAGATATGATTTGATTCTATTAAACAAGGAAATATCTTTGGAAATTTGTATTATACTAGAAAGAATTAATATGAAAGAAAGAGGATTTTTATTCAAATCGATTCATTTCAAGTGGTACATTAGCCTTTATATATAGAGAACTCTAAATCTAAAGTAATCAATACAAAGAAATCTCTAGAATCTTCTACAACTAATAACTTCCAGTTCTACCAATTTCTAGTTATGCATTTAATATCCTACTAAATATAACAGACAATTACAAGTAATCCTATTTACTTTATACGTTTGCAAAATATACTACTGTTCTTTTCTCTTACATAGCTTTTAAAGTTTCCATGTTTAATATCAATTTTTTTATTTTATTATAGCATGGCTTCTGTTTGTGGAGGTATCTTAGCATTGCAAGATGCTGGGGTTCCTATTAAGTGTTCCATTGCTGGAATTGCAATGGGTATGGTACTGGACACCAAGGAATTTGGTGGAGATGGAACTCCGCTTATTCTGTCTGACATAGTTGGATCTGAAGATGCATCTGGAGATATGGATTTCAAGGTTTTGATTTTACATCATTGAACTTGTGATACGTAATTTTTCACTACATTATTTCAATATTATTTGTGGAGTTGGGTTTGTTCAATGTTTTTCTGTCTGCTTTTTTTAGATAACTTCACAAGAGATATTTTAGCAATGTTAGGACAGAAAATTTAGACATGATAGGCTGAAACCACATATCCAGGGTACGTGACATTGGTTGATTGCATTAAATAAAAATAATTATAGGAGATTTTATTCCTATACACAGGATATAATATGCCTATAAATAACATTTCAATAAGGATGATTCTAATAAAACAAGCCTACAATTCCAAAGATCCTAATTAAATGAGAAAACAAATCGGACAGGGAAGATGTGCCCGGAAAGTGGGTGGCTGATGATGATGGTCCCTGTTTGAGGTTGTGGATGACAGACAGAAGGGTCAATCGGACAAGGAACATTTGGCAACTTGATTAGAAAAAGATGACTAGTTGGAGTTTCAATTTCCTTTTTTTTATGGGAACTCAACAAAGAAATAGTGATAAAATGGGTCAAAGAGGATGGTACCAGTATGTTACCATGTTGAAAGAGACAAAACGTGTAAGACAAACTAAAATTGTGCGTCGAGTGTAGAGAATGGAGTCTACTTTATATAGGATATTTACAATAACTGCAAATAATTTGGACATATACAAAGATTGATACAATGCCTATATATCAATCTCTTAACAAATTTGATTCGAATCAATAAGCCTACAATTACAAAGATTCTAATTGAATAAGAAAACAATTCATAAATTATAAAAGAAGAATAATTCTCATGAAATCATCTAGGATACTTAAAAATTTTCGGAATATAAAAACCATATCATTAGATGTTTCTCTTATTTTCTGACAACAATGATAAAATGCAGGTTGCTGGAAATGAAGATGGCATAACAGCATTTCAAATGGACATTAAGGTAAATATTATGAACATTTTAATGCAATATCTTGATACGCTTACTTCCTCTTTTCTCGTTTGTTTGTATTTTGAAAGGCTACTTTTTTTAAGGGAGAACATTTGTTATGTATTGATTAACTAGCTTTTACTCATTATTTTTGTTCATTTCTTGTCCTAAATAAGTTATTTTCTTTTGTATCTGCATTTTTTATGCTAGTGTTTGCTAATTGTTGCAGGTGGGTGGAATCACTTTACCCATAATGAGAAAGGCACTCCAACAAGCAAGAGATGGCAGGAAGCATATACTTGGTAAAGTTAAAATTCAAGTTTTACTATATATGTTGCAGTTAATGAATTTGTGTTTGTGTCAGATTTTATTGTATTATATCAGAAGTAGAACGTGTGTTTGTTTCTTGAACTTTATGGTGGCAATGTTTTGTGTTATTATAACAGCAGTTAAAACAGAAAACAATGTTTTGTTTCCATCACTCTATGGTGGCAAATGTTGAATGGATGCTAATCTCAAAATCAGGGAATTAACATGTACTTTCACCAACAATATATCAAAATAAGTTTTAATTAAATAATTATAACTTACTATAGTCAATTACACACATAAATATTTTATAGCCTTCATTTTTTACATCACATATATTTTATTTAAGTAGTTTTTAATTAGTATATTTTATATATTTTTCATTTTTCTAAAAGAAAAGTACTTTTAAAATATTTTAAAAAATAAATTCTCTTTAGTTTTACTACAAAAGCATTAATAAATTAAACACAACAATACAAATTATTTTTGCGAGAAAATTGTTTTAATATACAAATAAATAAATAGTTCTAGGGTGTTCTAACCAAAAGGTGGAGCAGTGTTGGGCGAGTTGCCAAAGGAGCAAAGTCTCCTTGTTGAGCATTGGATTCCTTGAGGATGAACTCTCATAGATGATATCTGAGTACCAAATGAAAGTGCATTTGAAAAATTCTTCAAAGTAAGAGGTTTAAAATAAAAGTAATATAAAAGTAAAGAGAATTAGGTAGGTACTCTCTGGTAGTGGTGTATATTATAGGCTTTTGGACTTTCGTGAGTGAAACTCAGTAACAAAAAAAGAAAAAACATTCAGTTACTACACTTTTTTCTACTAAAATGATAAATACTTCATCATTGGATTTTGGTTCTAAGTCTAGTACTCAACCGATCAAGTTGTTGAATATTGGAATACTGGATTAAGTTTTAGTTTATCAAACTAGGAATGTTGTTGAGTAAGGTATATACTCGGATCTAGAGTATAGTCCTAGTTTGATAAACTAGAACTTAATCCAGTATTCCAATATTCAACAACTTAATCGGTTGAGTAATAGACTTAAATTAAATAAGTAAAAACAAGTTAAAGAAGTTTTTCTATAAGCTTAAATTGATTTGAGCACAAGTTAAAAATAAGAATTTAGAAGAAGTTATTGGAGAATACTTCTACTAATTAACTTATTATGCATAAGCTAATTTTAGATTTTGGAGAAAAACATTTCATTTTTTCTTATGTTTCTCTTTTAAAAATGAAAAACTAATCTAAAAATTATCATAATATATATGCATAAATTTATTGCCTTGATTTAAACACAAGAGAGGTAAATGTCTAACTGAAAACTAAATGGAGGTCGAGAGTCATTTGAGAAAAGTTCAGGAGAAGAGAATGTAATTTTTAGGTACTCAGCAGAATAGCCTATAAACAGGCTTCTGTGTACTCAGCAGTTTGTCAGATCAATCAAATGTTGAAACTTTGGAGTATAAAATGTGTGAATACAGAACAAATAAAACATTTTTATATTTTTTAACTTTAAAATTAATTTTCTTTGATTATTGTTGACATCTTAAATATCTTTCTCCCTGTTGTTACCTAATGTAGAAGCAATGACGAATTGCTCACCTCCTCCGGCAAATAGGCTTTCCAAATATGCTCCTCTGATACACATTATGAAGGTATTTCTTGCTTTCCTTTTTCTCCTTCGTTGGCTATCACTTAATCATCAATGGGTTATCACGCGTACATTTTTTATAGGTAAAACCGGATAGAGTAAATCTTATAATTGGTTCTGGTGGGAAAAAAATCAAGAGCATTATTGAGGAATCTGGAGTAGAAGCTATTGATGCGGACGATAATGGCACTGTACGTGAACAATCAGCTTCGACATGCTTTTACCTGATTATTTGTTACAGTTAACTATTCTATTGGTATACAGTGCAATGAATAAGTCTTCTTGGGCTTTTGCAGGTGAAAATATTTGCAAAAGATTTGCCTAGTTTAGAGAGGTCTAAAGCTATTATAAGTAGTTTGGCGATGGTTCCAACTATTGGTGATATATATAGGTAGCTATCACTTCTTTTTCTGATTATATTTGTTTCCTCATTTTTTTTCTTTTTCTCACAAATTTCTTCCTTATTATGATTCATCCAACTGGTCCCGGATAATCCTCAATTTTACTTTTTTTATTCCCATTTAGTCTCTTGGTTAGGGTTCTATTTGTTTTGTGTGATAAGGGACCAAACAGAAAATGTGTGATATTTATTGAATATAGTAAAACTAGGTTTAAAATAAATCTCCCTTGTGTCTAAAATACACATAGGTAATATATTGCAATATATCTAACAATATCTAGAGAGGCCAGAAAATAAGAAAAAAATAATACTTAACGGACAAAATTAATGACAGACTAACCAAGGTAGTATATGGGAAATGAAAAAGCAAATTTATGAGGACTAAATTACAGCCTCTTAAAAATAAGGGATCAATGAAAAATCATAATATTAAAATTAAAAACATAATTTAGCCAAAGAATATTCCTTTTTTAATTAATTATTTTCGAATTTGTTTGCAAAAGAGAACTATTGATAAATTGTATGTGTAACTGTGCTGCCTTCTATACTTCAGGAACTGTGAAATCAAATCAATAGCTTCATATGGAGTTTTTGTAGAGATAGCACCTGGACGAGAGGTACATAAACATATATAATTAGAAGCAGATACCATTTAGTTGCTTCTTACACATAATTCGATTTTGGGTTTTCTAGTGAAGTTGTATCGTTGTATGTTTTTGTTTCTTAAGTCTTATAAATGTTTTAGAGTGATAAAAAAGCATTTTCTTTTTAATGTTTGCAATTCTCTTGTTGACTGGAAATCTCAAACTATTAGACCACTATTTGGATACAACGCAGGTTTAAACTATAAAAGTTTATGTATTAATCAGGATCCTAATAATGGAAAGAAAAATCAAATTTTCTACTAAAATGGAACAAATCTGTACTCCTATAATTAGAAGGGTTGAGTGTATTAAAAATAAATCCCCTGACCATAGCTATAATATATTGTTGTAAATAGGGCACTACAAATTAGAGTGCCAAACCAGATAAGATACAATGAAAAAGTGATAATAATTAAATAAGAAAACAAATCATGAATTATAGAAAAGAATACCAAATCCTAAGAGATCAGCTAAGTACTCTAAAATATTCTATAAAATAATATCATCAGAAATTTTTCATATTTCTAACCATATCCAACATTTCTTATTTTATGTAGGGACTTTGTCATATCAGTGAACTGAGTTCAGGTTGGCTACCAAAGGCAGAGGATGTAAGCATTTTCTTTTGGTTCCATTTTACAAATAAAGTTAACCGCATAAGCAAATAATGCGGGGATAATATTTGACTTGCATTCGTGCAGGTGTTCAAGGTGGGGGATCGCATTGATGTAAAGCTTATAGAGGTATGTCATGTTACTCATTGTTAGTTATGAATGATGCTCAAATTTACCAATCGGTCTATATGCAATGTTGTAGTAACTCATTTTTCTTTCTTAATGGTGATTGAACTAAGCCAAGCTAAGCCTTCATTTGGTGTTTGTCGTATTTGCTGGGTTATTTTAGTGAATTACTTACATGTTCTCATTTGAGGGTGTTTGTAATATTCTATTAACAATTGACTACATGATTTGTGCTTTATTTGCTTCGAGAAACGTTAGGTAATCATAACATTGTCTTCATGTAATTGCGGTACGGTTAGATAACTAGGGACTTGAAAGGATAGTATTGAAATTTCGGAATATTATTGATGACAATTCAACTGTTCAAGGTTTTACAATGTATAAAAGTCTACATGACGGCTTTACTAAAATATACCAAGTATTAGGAAACTTGAATTTATCCTAATTAAAATATTTACAAGATTTAATTATAAACGAAGTCTGTTACGATAGGTTATGTAAAGTACAATTTGACTGTAATTTTGTATGAATTTTCTTACCTCATTCTTTCTGCTCTGCTCTCTCATTTGCTCGTTCTGCCTCCATGACTAAAAAGAAAAGGGAGGAACTAGGAGAGAAAAGTGGTTGTTTTAATGGAGCTTTAGAGCAGTGATTAATTTCACTATATTTAATGTTATTCGCTTTATATGAATGAACAGATCTCGAGTTTCTGTCCCATAAATTCCAGCAATACATGTTTAGCTTTTAACTTACCCATTAGAAATGAACTAAGCCTAATTCATCCCAGCATGTGGTTCCAAGGGAGAGTATTTTCTGAGAAACATAGTATTTTTTACATATTCATAGTTGTTGAATATTGAGAAAAACTGTATAAGGTTAATCTTCCTTGTGTCTAACGTACACATAGGATAATGTATTTATAATAAAGAGTGACACAAATATATATGACAACCAAATATAAATATGGTAAATAAAAGATATTGTAATAAACAATATCATCAATATCTACCAATGTCAAACAATGTCTATTTTTTCCTAATAAACAATAGAAATTATGTTTCTCTAATTAATATAAAACGTGATATATCTAACAGTAGCCAATACAAGACATCTTATACATCTTTCCCATTCTCTGAAGTGGAAGTGAAGCTGAGCTAAACAGTACTTGATAGAATAATAGATGCAGTTATGAACTCTGATCAGTGAATACATTTCTTATATTTATGCATTTGGCTAAGAATCATAACCAGCATTATTGGCAAGTGTGTTGTGAAAGACAATTCTGTGAATTGTTGGTCTGTTGTAATAGAAACTATGTTTCCCTAATTAACATAAAACGCGATATATCTATCAGTAGCCGATACAAGACATCTTATACATCTTTCCCATTCTCTGAAGTGGAAGTGAAGCTGAGCTAAACAGTACTTGATAGAATAATAGATGCAGTTATGAACTCTGATCAGTGAATACATTTCTTATATTTATGCATTGGGCTAAGAATCATAAGCAGCATTATTGGCAAGCGTGTTTTGAAAGACAATTCTGTGAATTGTTGATCTGTTGTAATGGATTCTGACACTCTGCTTAACTATGGCACAGTTATCTATTTGTCAGCTATTACACATGAGACATTATTACTAACTGAAACTTCTTTAATTTTTTTTTTCTATATTCTTCTTTACAGATTATTATTATTTTTTTTTTGAAATTGGTAAAATTGGTCCAGTCAATCAACTTTTCATTAGTTCCAGTCCCACTTTATGAAGTATGAACTATGTCAAGTTTTACTATATCTTGTTAAAAGATCAAGATAGAATATCGTTTCCTTTAATTTAGAGATCTCTTGCCGATAAACTGCTGCACAGTAAATCTAGAATATTCTATCCTGATTTTCAAATATCTGACGATTTTGATTTGATTTTACCATATTGTGAGATAGGTATTCTGTCTTATGATTTTAAGCATGCACTGCAGATCAATGAAAAGGGCCAGCTGCGCCTGAGTCACCGAGCACTGCTTCCTGATACAAATCCAGATAACTCAAATGTTAAACAGTCTACTGGTGAACTAGCTGACGACACAGAAACTTCATCAAAATCACCTGAAAAGTCTAAGGACAACTCTAGCACTCCCAAAATCACATCCTCTTCTAAAAGGAGTTCAGAGGATGATTCAGTACTTCCATCTAAAAAGTTTGTCAGGAGATTGGTCAACTCTTCCCAGGATAAGCCTTTGACTAACAAAGAGAAAACAAAGAAGAGTAGCAACAAAGCAGCTGGTAGTGTGTCTGTCAATGATGAAAGCACTTTGGTTAGTGGAGAGGCGTAAAACTGAGCAAATATATTTTCAAGTAAAGCAGAGACAAGTGATGCTTGCTAGGAAAAAAAATGGTTTCATACGCACAAGATGGCTGAAACTGCAAGCTCTTTAAAACTAACAGGTGAATGGTATGAACAACCTATATCAATTCTCTGCAGATTTTGTTGCATTGGTATCTATATTGGTAACACTATAAATAATAAATAAATAAGAGAAAATTGCCTGTACTCAAACTGCTCAACCCTGTTAAGTGACTAGCTATGCAGTGGCCACACTATTGTGAAGGTTGCTCTGACTTGTGAATGGAAGGTCACAGGTTCAAATCATAGAAACAGTCTGTCCACTTATGGTTTTATATTCCTCACTGGCCACGAACTTCATGGACTTTGTTGCTCTTTCTTAAAACTCCGGTTATCTACAAAGATATTTCTACACCTTGATCGAAGTTGAACTCTGCTTATATCTAAGAACTAATCAACCACTAATTATTTTGATTGCAAGTATCTGATCCAAAGTTGTTTTTTAAGAACTAGACATGATTCAGGTTTTGGTGGCATGCTATCTATTCCGGAGTTAATTTACTTGCCCATTGATGATCCTTATCTTATTGGCAGTGAACTTTTTGGAACAAGCTGGTGCCTAAACTTGGAAATGATGTGACTTGCTTCTTTCTAAGGCAGATAATCTTGCTTAAGCTGGGAAGGTGAAAAGGAGTACTCTGTATGGTCTGTACATCTCACAAATACATCATGGCAATTTTTGTGTTTTATCCCCCGATGACACCTCTATCTATAACCTGTTCTGTAGTTTGTTTTTTTTTCAATTATTTTATGTGATGACTCCCTCTTGTGAGCTCCTATTCTGGAGGTATCAAATGTAAATCTTAGTTCATCATTACAAGGGAGAGGGGCGAATCTTTACACTGCATTGTATTTATATTGTATTCTTTTACGTTAACAATTAAAATTATGATATTTTCGATAATTCAAATTGTTCGATACATGGAATGAACTGCTAATTTCATGTTGTTCAAAATTAAGAGTAAAATATGTGTACCTAAAAGTGTACATCAAATGAGATATCCGTTTATAGTCACTATAGAAGTTATAAGATATTTAATATTTTGCAAGATTTGTATACGAAATTGAAACGTGAATGATGACTACGAATTATTCTGATGCATCTGTAGTCCTTTCTATCTATCTTCAAGCTTGCTATAGCTTAAACTTTATACAAAAGAATATTTTATTTTATTTCTTTATTTCCTTTCAACTTGTCTTTGTAAGATGTGCTCTAAACGCAAAAGTAAATTTAAATAAGACTAGCTTAAGTTTTGATTATAAATTATTTTAAACAATAAATCTATCAATATGTGCACCCAATCAGGCTTAAAAAATGGCAATATTTTGGTTATAATTATAGTAAGAGATAAATATCCATTTGTGCCTATACATTTTCTGTTTCTCCACCTACACGCATTGGGTTTGTACCTGCATTTCTAAATTTACGTGACTTGAGTTTTAGTTATTAACTTCACGAAATGTAACCAACGGCCGTACAATTTTATTAGTATCTTACCATTGCTAATGTTGAATCATGAATTTGCAATTTGTGGTGTTTGATAGCCACAAAATATTACTTGCTTGTCAAAATTCATTTATGTGATAATCAATCTTTCTTCTTTATCAAAGGCAGCCATTAAAAACACCACAAAGTAACTTATTTCAGTACAGCAATTTTTAATCTCAATTAAAATCAATTATTGAACATCTCGACCTTCATGCTCTCATTAAAACCCTCATTCAATTTCATCCCTTCTTTATGCTTCCTCGCTCACCATTAAAGCCCCCATCCAACACAATCCAAAATCGCCCTCACAGTGCAATTTCAATCATCAAATTAACCATAACCTAAGTAAAAAAATTTAATAAAAAAATTGAGTATGAAGCTTTCGGGAAAGAATAGTAAGGTTTAATTATAAGTAGCGACTAAGGATCCACATTCAATTCATATCTTCTAATAACTTCTTAAGAAATCTCGATACAATCATTCGGAATCCTTTTTTTTTTCCTCTGATTTGTGTTCCTTTGTTCTTGCTTAATTCTTAGAATTAAAAAATTTCATGACAAAAGGTGATTTGGATCTTTTTATTTTTTCAAATATGGTTGTGGTCAAAAACAAAAAATGATGGAATGGGATTCTTATCCACATGAAATGTGGATTAAAATCACTTGTTCCAAAATTGACAATTATTTCATGTAGCCTATCATTTTTCTTCCTGCACCATATCATTTTACTTAATTCCAGATTCATCCTTAACTCTTTGTCAGCTAGGGAAATAAGAAGAGAATGGTGATTCGTCCTTGGAGAAGGTTGGTTAGTGGTTGCTGCGGTTTGGCATTGTTGAGCTGTTGAAGGAGCGTTGTTGGTCTTTGAAGAAGGAGATACATGGCTGCAGGTAATAACCAAGTATTAGGTGTGTTTTTCAGAGTGGGGTGAACTGTTACGGTGTGTACTGGGTCACCGAAAATTGGTTTTCGAAAATATACTTACTGAAAAGATTATCCGAAATAGAAGAGGTGTGTGTTTTATTCGAAAATCGGTTTTCCTTTATTTTTTTTCTGACAAACAATATGGATGATCTCTTGTTGATGAGGATTTCAGATGATGTTGAGATGTGTGCTTCTCAATTTCATTTAAATATGGAGAGTATGAATTGGATACTGAATGTAGCTAACAAGGTTGCACTAATGCCTTTACAATGGATGATAGTTAGATATTATTAGTTGTGAATTTGTTGTTGTTAAATTAAATAATAAGTTGTGGAATGTTTTTGAAGGACTTGGTTCTAGTGATAACCTATTGCATTGGACAAGAAAAATTGCTTATAATGTAGGTTTTGTCATTGTGATATTAAGGTCGGATACAACTAGAAATATTTTGCTTACAATGAAGAAGCATAATAAGAAGAATGTAACCACCATAAAGCAAGTTTATAAATAATGCTAGGTATAGGCATCATGACCGATTCAAGGTGATAGAACTGAAATGCAACAATAGATGATGTTACTTGGGCGAGATATGTATATTGATTGGGACAGATTTTATAAGGGAAATAATGTGGTTACAAATATATTTTGGACACATCATGATTCAGTAAAACTACTCAATTCTTTCAATATTGTACTGATGTTGGATAGCACGCAAAAAACTAATAGGTACATGATGTCGTTACTTGAGATAGTTACTTGAGATAGTTGGTGTTACCTCCACTAGGGTAACCTTCTTTGGTGTATTTTCTTTCTTGTCATCTAAGAGCGAAAATAATTTTGTGTGGGCCTTGGACAAGCTTATTTGTACCCTAAGGTGTTCTTCCCCATGCTTATAATTTGCTTTGACAATTTCACATTGACGAAAATGTCAAGTGAAATGTAAATTGTTAGTGAATCCAAGAAAGGCATGGGATCAAGTGATGGAGGCTTGGGAAATTGTTGTCGATTGTAAGGATGTAGAAGGGTTTGAATATCGTGTTGAGGCATTTGAAGTCGTTTGTTCTCCATGGCCCATCTTTGCTTTGTAGAAATGCCTTTGGATAGGGGAAGAAGATGCACTGGAGAATGAAGAATTAAGTGTCTTTTGCATGTTGGGTTATGAATGGGTTGTGCTGGAAATTGAAGGAAAGAGATGGATGTGTAAGATAGTAGCTTAGAAAAATGCGGAGAAGAAGAATAATAAAGTGTTAAGTGTGTGTAGCATATAAACATGTAATTTAAAACGAAAATGATATTCATACATTTTTTTAACTCAACTTTGATATGGCTGACGTGACAGAACTTTTTTTATTTTTAAATTAAATTTGTTTTAATGAAAGCAAATTGTTGCACGTGCGGAAGTTACACAAATTTATTTTTTCAAAATCAAAGATTTGGTGTTAGAGAGAAAACGCAGAGCGACAGAGAGAGAAAAGGCATTGTTGTTAGAGAAGCAAGGAAGTAGAGAAAGAGAGAGATAAAGGGTAGAGAGAAGCAAAGAAGTGTTTTGGTTGCCGGAGAACACAGTGGGCACTAGTAGTCATCCACGATGACGCTTCCACCATTTTTGGGTTTGAAATGAAAGCTCTGTTTGGAACTTTTTGCACAGATAATCAAAGAAGCATCAATATAGGGTTTGTGAAGACTAGGTACCCAAAGTATGGAAACATAAATGTTTAAAATTGGGGTTATTTAATTTTGGATGTCTTTAGTACTATTGGAACATTTATAATTGTCCTAATGTGTGGTTGTTGTTGTTTTTATATGCTTAAGAAGTTTTTTTTAACCTTTGTTTGGTTAACCAGAAGCACAAGTCAGTGTGTTATCATATTGAACGTCATTTTGTATTAAAGTTACAAATGAATCAACGGATTTAGAAGTGGTAAGTTATGTACCAATATATGGGGAGTGGAAGTGAAGATTTAGGTACGATGTAATACACAATGTTTTTGCTTCTAAGTCCGCACAACATTATAACGTTACGGTTAATGAAATTCAATTACACTGCATAAATACTGTAGAAGTGGGGAGTCTTCACAAAATTTATGGGCACTAATACCCAACATTATGGTCTACAAATGGCCAAATTAAATATGGCACATACATTATGATGTGCATAATCGTCAATAACTGTACAACATCATCACCTTAAATAAAACTTCTCAAATGCTCAACATTCCTTCGTGATCCTTATCTGCACAAGATCATCACCTCACACCTCACATTCATGTAAATGAAATTAAATAAATGTTCTCAATTGCTCAACATTCCTTCATCATCATTACTTGGAATACTTTCAAAATTACAAAATGAAATACTGAACCAAGTGGTGGGGAGTGTTGTTAACATATGTGGGGAGTACCAACAAATATTTTGGTAAATAGATCTCCAAATGAAAAAGGGAACATACACCATTATCAACACAATATCATTACCTCACATTCATGTAAATGAAATTAAATAAAATTTCTCAATTGTTCAACATTCCTTCGTGATCGTTACTTGCAAGCCTTTTAAAATTACAAAAAGAAATATTGAACCCAGAGGTGGGGAGTGTTGTTAAAATATGTGGGGAGTACCAGCAAATATTTTGGTAAACAGATCTCCAAATGAAAAAGGGAACATACACCATACAATATCATTACCTCACATTCATGTAAATGAAATTAAATAAAATTTCTCAATTGCTCAACATTCCTTCGTGATCCTTACTTGCAAGCCTTTTAAAATTACAAAAAGAAATACTGAACCCAGAGGTGGAGAGTGTTGCTAAAATATGTGGGGAGTACCAGCAAATATTTTGGTAAACAGATCTCCAAATGAAAAAAGGAACATACACCATTATCAGCACAAGTTCATCACCTCACATTCATGTAAACGAAATTAAATAAATGTTTTCAATTGCTCAACATTCCTTCGTGATCCTTACTTGGAAGTCTTTTAAAATTACAAAATGAAATATTGAACCCAAAGGTAGGGAGTGTTGTTAAAATATGTGGGGAGTACCGGCAAATATTTTGGTAAACAGATCTTGAAATGAAAAATGGAACATACACTAGTATCTGCACAAGATCATCACCTCACATTCATGTAAATGAAATTAAATAAAACTTCTCAAATGCTCAACATTCCTTCATGATCCTTACTTGGAATTCTTTTAAAATTACAAAATGAAATAGTTGACCTAGTGGTGGGGAGTGTTGTTAAAATATGTGGGGAGTACCAACAAATATTTTGGTAAACAGATTTCCAAATGAAAAAGGGAACATACACCATTATCTGCACAAGATCATCACCTCACATTCATGTAAATGAAATTAAATAAAACTTCTCAAATGCTCAACATTCCTTCGTGATCCTTACTTGGAATTCTTTTAAAATTACTAAATGAAATATTGAACTCAGATGTAGGGAGTGTTGTAAAAATATGTGGGGAGTACCAGCAAATATTTTGGTAAACAGATTTCCAAATGAAAAAGGTAATATACACCATTATTTGCACAAGATCATCACCTCACATTCATGTAAATGAAATTAAATAAATGTTCTCAATTGCTCAACATTTCTTCATCATCCTTACTTGGAATACTTTCAAAATTACAAAATGAAATACTGAACCCAGAGGTGGGGAGTGTTGTTAAAATATGTGGGGAGTACTAGCAAATATTTTGGTCTACATATTTTGAAATGAAAAATGGAACATACACTAGTATCTGCACAATATCATCACCTCACAATCATGTAAATGAAATTAAATAAAACTTCTCAAATGCTCAACATTCCTTCATCATCCTTACTTGGAAGCCTTTTAAAATTACAAAAAGAAATATTGAACCCATAGGTGGGGAGTGTTGACAAAATATACGGGGAGTAGCATCAAACATTTTTGTGTACATATATCCATAATCAAAATGGTAGATACATCTTTACCCGCACAACATCATCTACTCATCTTCCTGTAAATGACCTTAAATAAAAGTTCCTAAATGCTCGACATTGATTCATCATCCTTACTTGGAATTCTTTTAAAATTAGAAAATGAAACACGGAACCCAGATGTGGGGAGTGTTTTTAAAATATGTGGGGAGTACCAGCAAATATTTTGGTCTACAGATTTCCAAATGAAAAAGGGAACATACACCTGTATATGCAAAAGATCATCACCTCATATTCATGTTAATGAAATTAAATAAAACTTCTCAAATGCTTAACATTCCTTCATCATCCTTACTTCGAAGCCTTTTAAAATTACAAAAAGAAATACTAACCCAGAGGTGAGGAGTATTGTCAAAATATGTGGGCAGTGCCAGCAAATATTTTGGTCTACAGATTTCCAAATGAAAAATGACATATACACCATTATTTGCCCAACATCATCACCTTACCTTCCTGTAAATGCACTTAAATAAAAGTTCCTAAATGCTCAACATTCTTTTATCCTTCTTACTTGGAATTTCGTTTATATCTAAAAAATAAATACTGAATGCAGAAGTGGGGAGTCTCCACAAAAAATATGGGGACTGACCCCCAACATTTTGGTCTACACATTTCCAAATTAAATATGGCACATACATTTATGTTTCCATACTTTGGGTACCCTAGTCTTCAAAAACCTTGTATTGATTCTTCTTTGATTATTTGTGCAAAAAGTTCCAAACAGAGCTTCCACTTCAAATCCAAAAATGGTGGAAGCGTCGTCGTGGATGACTACTAGTGCCCGCTGTGTTCTCCGGCAACCACAACACTTCTTTGCTTCTCTCTGCCCTTTATCTCTCTCTTTCTCTACTTCTTTGCTTCTCTAACAATAATGCATTCTCTCTCTCTCTCTCTCTTTGTCGGTCTGCGTTTTCTCTCTAACACCAAATCTTTGATTTTGGAAAAATAAATTTGTGTAACATTCGCATGTGCAGCAGTTTGCTTTCATTAAAACAAATTTAATGTAAAAATAAAATAAGTTGTGCCACGTCAGTCATGTCAAAGTTGAGTTCAACAAAAATGTCTGAATATCATTTTCGAATTTAAAAATAGGCCACATGTCCAAAAATGAAGGGTTGACATCAGTGGCGGAGCCACGAAGGAGCGGGCGGGGGCCACGACTCCCCCAACTTTTTTAACTTTTATAAGTTTTATGTATTTAAATTTTTTTAAATTATATATATTTTAAATTTTTTTAAACTATATATGTATTTTAAATTAGATAGTAATACACCGAAAATTAATAAAAATTAAATTAGGTATTTTTTTATTTCTTTTATAAAGTACAATATTTAATTTTAATAAATAGTACAATCTAAAATAAATATAATAAAGAAAAAATTGTTAAGATAATTTTTATTTTTTTTTCACATTTTTTTTCTATTTTTTCACATGTTGTACTCATCTCTTACTCTTACCCGATTTCTTTTATTACTGAAAAAAAAATTAAACAAAAACTCATTATCTTTGTCCTCATCTTTTTTATATCTTCTCTCATTGTTAAAGGAAAAAATTTCTCTTGTCTCATTTGGTAGTGCAATACTTGTTTAATATTTAGCCCCGTTTTTCTTTATCTTATTACCCTTTTGTATATTCATTTTTTATGAATATAGAAGAGCAAATAATGTATTATGTGATTGTTTATAGAGGATTTTTAATTGTAACTTGATTATCATAATTTTTTTTAGTAATTATGTCTCAATTTTTTATTAGATTATAATAAATTATTTTTTAGTATTAAACCTTCTTTATAGATAGGTATATTGATAAAAAAAATAAAAGAATAAATTTACTTTTTTAAAATTGATAAAGATAAGAACAAAATAATAAGGTAGCTCATCGCATAAACATAACATAACAATGATGAAATGAAAACTTGTGATGACTTTTGAATTGATATGTGCATATTAGTAAAATGGAAAATGAATATTTTGCAGATAATATGGTTATTTACATTGAACAAAAAAATAGCTAAAAAAATGTAGTTATGATTCAATTATTTGATAAGTTCAAGAATATGAAAAAACGAATGACAATATCATTTAGATATATGTATTTTCTGTTATAATTATAGCTATAATAAATTATGTATTAATTTTCACTGAATTAGTGACAAAAATGTTATATATATAAATTGAGTATATTATTTTGGCTCCCCCAGAAATTTTGGCCAAATTCGCCACTAGTTGACATGACTCGCCATTTGTCACATCAAAAGAAAAGTTAACATCATTAGACAAGGAGGATTGTATCCATGCATTTTTTTAAGTATGGAGATCTAACATGATTAAACTTTAACATATAGATAGAAGTCAACTCACACTATAGTTTAGGAATAAAAGATATAGTTAACCCTAAACAAAATAATCATAAATTTAATGAAAGAGACTTATGCTTTAAGATAAACTAAATAATATAATTATAAATTAATAAACAGACCAATACATAATTAAAAATAAATTAAATTACACAAATAAACAAATCAATAAATAACTAAAGATAAATTAAATGGACTAGTGAAGATTAATTAAATGACATTGATATAAATAAACAAAGAGAACTAATGTGTAACTAATAATAAATTAAATAACATAAATATAAATAAATAAAGAGAATTACTAAAATAAATTAAATGACATAAATATAAATAAATAAATAAATAGGACTAATATTGAAGATAAATTAAACATCAAAAACATAAATACATAAAGAGAGAACCGAACTCGGGATAAGTTTAAGAACATAAATATAAATAAATATAGAAGACTAATCATAATTAAAGATAAATTCAATGACACAAATATAAATTAATAAAGAGGATAAAAATAAATTAAATAATAGAAGTATAAAAAAATAAAACAATACATACTTCAAAATAAATAAATAATAAAACACATATATTGTTATTAATATTAATATAAAAAGAGTTTAACTTCGATATCTTACCTTATTGATTAGAGTGAGACACTAGAAATAATTTTAGATGATTAAAATTTGTTAAAAGTTATTATGCAAGGATATATGATTTATGAATATTAAAAAATGTATAATAATTCTTAAAAACATAATAAATATATGATTGTTATTGTAAGAATTCCAATTAAAACCATTTGTATTAAAGTTGTCAACATAAAAAATATAAATTATTCAAAATACTATTGCTTTATATATTAGATACTTTATTGATAAATATTAATAAAATATCTGAAAGTATCGAACACGAATACAGAATATATGATCCAAATTAAAGTATTGATACATCATAACTTAAAATTCTTTCGAAAATTTTTGTTTCATTTCAAAATGCATGTGATAAAATTATATATATATATATATATATAATCTATATTTATATATAAAAATGATTTTATTTTTACATTAATTTATATTTATATTTTATTCTTTATAATTTAATTATTGTTAACCACTTTTTTAAGAATAATCTCTGTTTTGAAATTTGTTGAATAAAATTATCATATTTTTTCATCTATTTGTAAAGATATATTTAATTTTGTTGACCAATAAAATTTTGCTTTACAAATTAATTTATAATATTAATAACTTATCTCGTATACAAATACTTAAAATATCGGACACAGTTGCTATAGCACAAGTGTTTCTATTAGTATATAACGGAATTCATTTTGTAAATGTTGTTTTAGTATACTTAATTCTGGACAATTTTATCTTTTATTAATATATTTCAATTTATTGTTTAATATATATATATATATATATATATTAAATGTACTATGATAACAGTTTTGTAATTGTTCTTCATTACTTACCAAATTTACCTTTAATCGATGTATTTTATTTTTTAAGATTTTATAAATATTTTTTTAACTCGATTAATTATCAAAATTATGTGATAATTTTTTATTTTATAAAAAAAGTAAATATAGGTACATATGTTTCCACCAGTTATATTTGAAGTGAATTAATTTTCCCTTAATTAATTTTATAATTTTATCCTTTAAAATATCAAATGAAAAACATTATAAAAGTAACTCGACAATTATTTTTTTTATCGTTAGTCTATTATGTATTTAAGATTTTCATGCATGCACATTGTTCTTAGTTGCAACAAATTGGTTTACACTGCTGTTAACAATATGTATTGGCTTCTATTTTTAAATTTCTACTATTATTTCTTATTGAATTTACTTTTTAAAATTTTTATTCCTTATTTAAAATAATGTGATTGACAATTGTTATGTTTATATCTGTACGTGAAATATTATTTGAAATTAAATATTAATAGATAATGTATGATCCACACTCCCTTGATTTAATAATAAAATAGGATTCATGATATATTTTCCAATTATTTTTAAATATTTCAGGGGTTTATATTCTCAACATTTCATGATCCTGTTCTTAAATGTGTTTTTTATCCTCATTAGACACCTATGAATTCTATGTGAAAAAAAGTTTTCGTAGATTGACTATAAATAATTAATCTTTTTTTCAATTATCAAATATATACCCATCCGGAATAATACTAATTATGATTTTCAAGAAAAATAACTTTAAAACAATAATGCAATTTCTAATTTTGTTAAAAAAATAATTTAAAATTATGTTACTCAAGAGTTATGTGACATCCCATTTTAATATATTACACTACTAAATAAAACATCACACAGTTATAATAACGAGAAGCACTCAGATGAACATGAAGCGTACGAAAGGTAACTATTACAGTCATCCTGAAGTACTTAAAAGGAAACTTAGGCATACCACATAGCCCTAAGCAAAAGGAAATTTTTAAAAGTTTAACAGTCTTGCAAAAGGGTTGCCCTCAAGGCAACTAATACAAAAGGCCTCATGGCCATGAAACTACTCCTAAGACATCCAGACAGGGAATCTAGGCCGCACCACTCCGTTTCTCAGATCCAGCTCGAGCCTCCCTCTCATATGCTCCCACCAGAAGGTGATCATCGCAAAAGAGGCAACATAACAGAAACAACACAAAAATGCAAGGGTAAGCTAGTGTAACATGAAACTTATCATAGAGTAAAAGAATAAGTGCATAAACATATACAGGCATACAACACAGAGACACATAAATCATATGATGACAAACAAGCAAGACACCTATGACTCTATTATCCGGATACATATATTAAGATCGGATTCACTGGACACTTGCACTTGTGGTGGCCTCTACTGCTCTGCAGAGCCATTGCCAATGGGTTTCACCCTACCACACACAAGGTTAGCCTTTAAGCATCTAAGGCCATTATCCTGCCAAAGACTAGGGCCTCCCGCTACTCTCACCACTTGGGTCAGTTTGCTCTACTTGAGACTCACTGACCCTTTAGAGTTTCGGGATGAAATCCTTACTTGAATCCTTACCTTAATATATACACTACACGCCACCATAAAGTCTCCCCACGAGAATCATGAAATTATGCCTATTTCACACCAATCTCATGTTTCATATCACATAACCACCACTTGTTACCTCAACATTAATTTCTCATGCTCATTATCAACCATCCAAACACAACTTCATACATTACCCATGCTATCATACAGATTTTAGTGCATATAACTCATACAACTCATGAAATCACACCATAATTTTGCATATTCGAGAGAAATAGCCACACTCAAGTAAACATGAATTCAAAAACATAAAACTACCCTATTCTCGCCTGGGCTAGAAGACCTCGCCTAAGCTGCAGCGACTGTCTCGCTTAAGCTAGGCCATCTCGCCTAGGCGAGGCTTGGAACAGGGCACTCTGCGAGCATCTCGCTTGGGCGAGATCAGCTCGCCTGGGCGAGACCGTCCTTCGCCCAAAAATAAAACACCTCGCCTGGACGAGGCTGCGAACAGAGCACACCAGCTTCTCCTTCGAGAACTCGCTTGGGCGAGGTACTCTCGCCTGAGCGAGACAACGCATCGCTCAAAGACAAGGCCTTTCGCCTGGGCGAGCTGCTCGAGTAGAACCTGGGTGGGTCTCAGACACTCTCGCCTAGGCGAGACGAGCTCGCCTGGGCGAGATTGACAGCTCTTGCCACTGTCCACACTCATGCAACAGAGTAACAGTTCAATCCAACAACCAAAAACACATGCACCCAGTTTCAATCGATTACACATACTTCTCAAGCATATAAACATGCAACAAACCAAAATGGCACCCAAAACAACTTTAAACGGTTAAAGCTAGCTCCCCTTACCTTGCTTAGATGCTAAAACGAAATAAACCCGCAACTAAGAAGTATTTCAGCTCCAAGGGCTAGAGCAGTGAGCTGAAACATGGAAATCAGCACAAAACGAGGTAAATAAACGGAACCCTAACTGACCAACATTCTCAAACAGCGGGAAGAAGGGGAAGAAAGTAGACCCAAGGCTCAAGAGTTCGACTTACCAGGAGGTACAGGGTCGATTTTTGTTAACTCGGGATGGAAGAAGATTGTGCCCTAGCAGAGCACCTTGTAGGGGATCAGAGGGGAAGAGGAAGCTGCTGTTTCTGAAAAGGGAGACAAGATGCAAATGAGGCAACTGAGTGGGGTATAGGGTCCTACTGAAGGGCTGGCCTTGGGCCTCCGAAAAGGCCAGGCCCAAAACTCTAAAGCACAGAAAAGGGGCTTACAAGTTACATTTCAATTTTGATTTTTTTTTAATTTAAAAGTTAGTTTGAAAAATAGTTTCAAAATGGCATGTTAAATTAATTAATAGTAATGGAAATATATTTGCTTCAGCTTTTTCTAATTATAGCAAAATATTTATTAGTGTAAATATTTAAATAAAAATATTACTAAATAATAGAAAAATATAAAAAATAATAATTACAAAAGTAAATAATTTTTACCATATACAGTTTCTTTATTAGAAATAAATATTTGAATTTAAGAAAACAGTTATAGAAAAGTAAAAGTAAAAAAATTGTATACACTTAAACGAGTTTTTTTTATTAATGGTATAAATAATATGTTAAAATAATAATTAAATTACATGTATTTTGGCATGATAAAATATATTTTAATATGATAAAATGTGAACTATGTATAATAGTATATTTATTTTTCTTTTATTGTAGCAAAAAAATTATTAAATATAAAATAAATTTTAATTATTAAAACAAAATATTAATAAACCATAAAACAATTTTTGTAAAAATAGAATTAGAAAAATAAATAATTAATAATTTTATTATAAGTAAATTTTTTATTATAAGAAAATATTTAATTTTAAAAAATAATTATTAAAATAAAAGTGAAATATATTTTATTATTTTAAATAATTATTTAAATTTTAAAAAATAACCACTAAAAAAAAGTAAAATTGAAAGAAATTATGTACACCAATGAAATTAAAAGAAATATGAATGAAAAAAAAATAAAAATCAGCACTATATAACATCAAATCGAAATACTATACATACTCTAGGGCTTCAGGTTTTTGATATTTCGCCGTCCTTCTCCTCCGCCGCTATAACCCGCCACCATCTCCGTCAGGTTTCTCTCCCTTCACAACTCTTATCTCTCTCTACGGGTTTGAAACCCTAAGTTTGACATCTAATCACTGTGTGTGTGTGCAGAGATGGCAGAAGAGAATCCAAAGCCTCTGAATTACATCCCTGAGGTTATACTTAAGAAGCGCAAAAACAGGGAAGCATGGGCGTTGAGAAAGAAAGAACAATTCCAGCAAAAGAAGTTTCAATCCATCAAGAAGCCCGAGGATTTCATCCACGAGTATCGCAACCAGGTAACTAACCAAATAACTTACTTCCCGTCAGCGATTATCTGAACCTAATATGCTTGATTCACAAGCAGCTTTTGTGATAAGTTGCGAAACCTAATGGTTTTTGTGTGTTTATAGGAAGTGGACCTCATTAGGATGAAACGAAGGGTGAAGAGAAAACTTCCTACAGTTAACTCCAACCTATTGATAATCATTCGGATACAGGGGTAGGTACAGTTCCTTGTTTTTTCGTTTTGGCTTAATTATATTTTGGTCTCTACATTGTTTACATTTTTTTTCGTCAATTCACTCAGAAACTGCCAGATTTACTTTCTTTGTATACATTCTCAATGTGTTTTGGGCCCTGTCCTCCTAAATTGGAGAGAGTAAAAAAACAGATAATAAATGTGTAAGGTGTAAAGATTCAAAAGTGTATGTGTAGAGACTAAAATGAGTAGTTTCTGAGTCTAGAGACTAGAGTATAAAGATTATGCGGGTACAGGGGCCAAATTGGTAGCTATACCTATATTTTTGCTTGTATATTTGATGCCTTTTGAATTGTGGATTGATGATATGTCTGTTATTTCCGTTTGGGTTAGGAAAAAGGACATGCATCCGAGGACAAGGAAGGTGATGTACAGTTTGGGTTTGAGGAGTATGTTCAGTGCTGTTCTTGTGAAGCCAAGTGAGGGAGTAATGGCCAAGCTGCAGAGGGTGGAACCATATGTGACTTATGGGTATGATATTAATTTATGTTCTTGATTTTGTGCTTTATGTGTTTGGTGCTAGCGAGTAGCAAGGGACTTGGTGGGTTTTTAGGATTTATGGAGTTGAAAGGAAAGTGGTGGAAGTCTGGGGATTGCATGTATTGATTGAGACTGGGAATGTTCATGGGCAAACTGAGTGTTAGTGTCCATTTGGAAGGACTTATTTATTTATTTACGTTTATCTTGTAGTATTGATATGTGTGAGAGTGTTTGAGGCTGATGAAAAATATCTTATGATATGTCCATAAGTTGTTTTAAGTCATTTACAATAATTGTAGAAACTTGTACATACAGACTTCTGCGGTGAGCACTTTGAATAAACTTCATAAACACTGAAAGAGAAATAAAAAACGAAGATATAATGCATTGAGTTTGTCTATTATATAAAACTAACTTAACTATATGACTTATGCACCTTAGCTTTAGAATTTATATGAAAATATATGAAAATAACTGCTATGAAAGCTAAGTACATAAGTGGATTTTAGTATATGTAAGAAGCTTAATTGAATTTATCTTATTTTTTCTCTTATAAGTACTTGTGGAGAAGTATATCCAAACAAAGTTCGTATTCAATAAAACTTTAAATAAGTTGTTTATCTGAACTGACTGTTAATATCTGAAGTTAAAGATGCTTATAGGAGATGCCTGCAAGTTATTTGGGAAAGGAAAATGTAAGCATGTTGATTATGTACCAACCCAACAAATAAATCTGTTTGTTTGGGTATGACACTTGGCAAGTGTATTTCACCCTATATGCATTGGGAGGAATAGTACTATCCTATACAACTTTTTTTTTTTTGTTTTGTTTTTTTAATTTCTTGTTATGTTTATTCTCATGTGTATGTTGTGTACATTGCTAAAGAAAAAGAGATCACTTTTCACTTGAGTTGTTATATATTTTGTGAATGTCTGTCTTTTGAAGATATCCAAACCTTAAAAGCATAAAAGAGCTAATTTACAAGAAAGGACTTGCCAGGATTGGTGGACAGAGAGTTCCCTTGACAGATAATAACGTTATTGAACAGGTAATACATGGAGTTCCTGGATCCCTGGTTTTTGATTATCTTTTCTCCCTACTTGGTTTTTGATTATCTTTTCTCCCTACTTGGTTTTTGATTATCTTTTCTCCCTACTTGCATTTTGTAATTGTTCCAATTTTTCCCATGCAGGAATTAGGAAAGTTTGGTATTGTCTGCATAGAGGACATGGTGCATCAGCTATATAATGCTGGTCCCCACTTTAAGGAAGTTGTCAGATTTATGTGGCCCTTTGTACTCAACAAGCCAGCTGAAGGATTGAAAGGATCAAAAGCCCTATTCAAGGAGGGTGGAGACACGGGGAACCGTGAGGATCTCATCAACGAACTAATGGATAAAATGAATTAGTGTCCGTTGTCGTCTCAAAATTTTGATGTTCAGTATGTCCATGGGATGATCCTATGTCCCAGCATCTCAGTTTTTAAGTAACCAATTTATTACCTAGAAAACGTATCTTTACAGTCTTAGATAACTGCATGTACCTTTTAGGCATTTGGAGAAGAGAGGGATACACGGGCATGGTATGCTCTGGGGCTTCAATTAGCGAATTCTCAATATATTTTAAATGTCACGAATGATGATTGAAGTCTGAATGAAAATTTCATTGTAGGGAGGTTTGAACGTTTTCAGACATTAAGAACTTTAATATCAAAGTACTTTATTCTTGCTTGTGTGATCTATGATTTGAAAATCTAACATTTATTTAGGGTTTTTAACTGTATTGAGTACTTATTGACTTGATATATCATCAACACTCAAATTCACAAGCTCTGTTTAACTGTGTGAAAAACTCAAATTACAAAGTAAATTTGTTCAATTATAGCCGCTGGATTAATGACGTTTGCACAAGAGTGCTTCGTAATAGTAGGTTCTTAAGACAATGTAATCAAAAGTCAACATAGATTTTGTTTTTGATGTTCAGATGGATAGGATTAGGCAATTTTTATTCATTTGTAATGAAACCAAGAACTCTCGACCTATATAACAAAGAAACCTTAAACCTCGGAGACAATAGACTGTAAAGATCGTATAATTAAATTCTGTAATAAAAGTTTGTATAACAAATTTGAATCAGTGGCTAAGTGTTATCGAATTGAACTGGTAAATAGGTTCTTCGAGCCAACCAAAAATTTTAAATAAGATTTTTTTTCAAAGCACTGCTATGTTAAACATTTGCTGCATTACTGTACACACCAATTTACCAAAGAATATTATATATTACTGTGGCAACAAATAATTTATATTCTTATATAACAATACTAGTTACATTGATTTATGTGGTTTAAGCACTGATCTACTTGAATAACTAGTAACCCATCAATCAACCGGTATATTGATGTAATTATATCAGGATCAACGCAAGTGCTCCTCTGAAATCATTCTGCCGGTGAAAATTTACAGAGAAATAGGTTTACTTAAAAGGTTGGTTATACTAAATGCGTATTTGTAGACAGACTATTATGTTAGGAGCCTTAAAATAGATTTATCTGGTGTTCTAATTTTTCCAGAGCAAAAAGAATAAATATTTGAGGAGATTTAAAGTATGAAGTTCAATGTATATCTACATAGCATGCCCCAAGTTTCTGAAGATGTATTGTACAACTGCTAAACAATGGTGAATAAGTGAGAGGTGATTTAAGGCATACCACAATGACATTCTTCTCTAAAAGAAAACATGTACATGACCCTAATCTGAGAGGCTCTTCCTGTACAGGGATATTACGTGTTCAATTGGGGGTGGGGAGCTGCAATATTTTCTTTGGCTTGAGATGGAAGCAATTAAGCAGCACTGCTTCTATAAGTATGGTAGATTTCATCCACTTGCTTTGCTGGCACATAAATTGCATCTTTTAGAAAGCTATTAGTTCGGCCATAAAACACATAAACTAGTAGTCCTGTTCCCATCCATATAGAGACACGCAACCATGTACTATATCTGAAACAAAGATGAGGAAGAATTAGAAACATGCAATTCCATTAACAAAGTTTCAACATAGAACTGCTGATTCTGCAAATTACATTGAATATATCTCAGTTTTATCCATGTGACTCTTCTCTGTTATTCTAGAATGTTGGTTCAATTAGACAGTTCATTCTACGGCACGGACATTCAATTTTACAAACCAGAGAAACATTGAAATTATGTTTGTCACTATTAAGGCAGGCAGAGGAAAAATAGAATACTAGATGTATTCTGATATTAACTTCATTAAATAACAATGGAATTCTAAGTTATTAGTCTTGAAATCAAACTACTTCCATCAATTTCAAGATTTCCACACACAGCCTGATATAAAAAAATAAATTTGAAAAGCGAGTTTGGTTAACCAAAACTATAACAAATTAAGTATTGATGCTTACCCAAGATTAACAAGTAAGTAGGAGTTGATGAGAATGCAAGCTATGGGAAGCTGTGGCACAAATGGGCAAATAAAACCTGAAAAAGATTAATGATTGAGTTATCTCTTTTAAGCTGAATAGAATTAATCGTCAGCTTATTTTTTTTATTGCTTGTTATAATTATATGCAACACTTGTTCAATATACTCCATGTGTGTGACACTACTGCATAATTTGAAAGGAATAAGATAACCAACACTACTCATGAATTTATGTAACACAAGGATATGGTGGTAAGATATACCTCCAGTGTGTCCAAAGTCATGTCTTGCATCATCTTGATCTATTCTGATTAGGAAAACAAAACCACACAAAAGAATAGCACCTCCAACTCCACACAATGCAAAGCGAACAGAACTGGCAATAACATAAAAAAAATGCTCAAAAAACTGGGAACATCATCCAATCCTTAATGACATGAAAGACAACAGATGAGTGCATAAATTTATTGAAGAGATTATCCTGTAACAGTATTATCAAACCTCTTCAGTTCTCAGAGGATAAGGCCTAGTCCCTAATAGCCCATTTCCTTTCATCTCAAACCAACCACCAAACTATTTAGGGAACCTGAATCCTTGATTAGGTATTGAGAAATTTCCATTGCATGTGAAGCTTGAGAAAGGCTACATAATCTGCAAGTAGACTAACCTAGGAAGAGTGAAATCTGAAGCTGCATATGTAAGGACAAACGCCCCTAACAAGATCAGTGATATGATCCACCCAACAAATTTTCGCCTTTCAGCTTCAACTATATCTGTACCCAAAATAAATAAATATGTGAAGGAGAAAATCAATATATGCAAATGACAGGATTATAACAAGTGAACCAATGTTAATTTCTTGAGCGTGGATTATACATAATGAAGACTAAATTGTATTATCTATTAAAAATATTGGTAAAGGAGAAGGAAAGTGATAACTCACGGTTTCCTCCAGAAAAATGTTTGGTAAAATCAACTGAAACATTCTCCTTAACGATCAAAGGCTTTGTGTGGTCAGAAGTATCAGCATCTACATCTCCCACATTTGTATCTGAACTGCTCAAACTATACCGCTCCAACACTGACGCAATTGAATCCTTGAGAGATGGAGGCACTGGGACTTCATTTGGAGGGACATATCTTAGGATCAACACAGACATTGCCACCATGGTAAATGCTAAAAGTGTACCTACACTAACCTTCAGGAGAAAAGTTATATACATATTAGGACAACTATCGACATTTACATACTATACAGGGTATCAGAACTACCTTAGGAATACTTAATTTAAACAGAGTATGGAATCACAAAAGAGAACAAGTATTCTTGCCATATTGGAAAAATAACTAAAATCAACTAGAGATAGAGATAGTGTTAGGTACAATATGTAAATGGGGCCTATCATCGCTTTACAACCCACTTTTGTAAGATTGAATTAGGCGAAAGCTACTTTGTAAGATGATATTAGAGCTGACCCCAGATCGATTGAAGGGTCACTCACCAATTTATACACTTACCAAGCCAAGAATTGGACACGTGAGGGGCAATCCTGTCACAAATTTTGTTGGGTTAAGTTAGGTCTAAACATGGCATCAGAACCTATTCTAGATCTACTAAAAAGGTTACTCACCATCTTATACACCAAGCCCAATAGTGGGGCAATCTTATTGCACTTGACTTATATATCGTTATTTAACTTCTCCAAAGCAAGGCGATAAGTTGATTTTAGCTTTTGGAAAAACTCAATATTGCTCCTTCTTGTGTGTGTATGGGGATATCTATGTGAACTGAACCAAAGTAAATTTAGTGACCGTACTATTGAAGGAGAGTGAACTAATAATAGTGTTGGTATTTAAAGAGAGTGTTATTAGAGGAATGTTAGTTGCTATAACGCACTATTTCATGTAGTAATGAAATTTGTTGTATCCACTGAATCTAAAAATCGTAGCACCCAAGTTCCAGACTTACCATCCCTGCCAGTTCAGAGACTTCCATAGAAAATGCCAAGCCGGCAGCCACGGCGCCGGTAACTATTGTACCCTTAACAGGAACGTGAGTCTTCTTATTTATGTCAGCACAAAAAGGTGGCAGCAATCCATCCCTTGCCATAGACATCAAAATTCGTGGCTGAGAAACATTTAACAAAACACAATGGTAACTTTGCCTGCTAACTGAATACTTCAGAATAAAAAAGTAGAAAGTTTGTAATAACTGCTGGAACAAGCAATCATAGAATGAAGCACGAAAGAAACGCAGCATATATTTGAAAATGATGATTCGAATGAAATTCAGTGCACTGCACCTAGGTCTTCTAGTTCATTACATAATTCTCTTGCATGTATTAAACAGAGAGAAACCTTTTGTAACATATAACCCACTGCACTTAACAGATTTGATATCATTGCTTTTCTCCCTTCTTCCATCCTGTAAACCCTATTCTCTGTTTTTTTTTTTTTTTCTGGATTTACAACTTTTACAGTTTATTTTTTTATTTCATAACAAATAATAGTGAGGTTCATTGATAACATTTTGCATGAAAAGTTTCCTCCTTTGATTTCTTAACCAGTATTCCAATGGAATTTGTTAACTTTTTCCTTGAAAAAATTAAGTCACATAAATCCTAAACCACAAGTACTACTATGTACAAATACCATTCTATCCCTCAAACTAAAACAGTTCATAAACTAAAAGATGTGTCAATTTGTCTTGTTAGGTACATTATTATGAGAATATAGAGTTTGCCGTGGGTTTAATACAAAACATACACATCCCAAATCAACGAAGATATATATTACCCATAAAAGTGATAATTTAAAGTACTTCAATAGTTTATAATTTTAACCATACATTAAAGAAAAAAGAGAAGAACAACTTTCACCTAATAAAGAGAAAGCACGTATGAAATATATTAAATTCACAGCAGAAAAATAAGAGAATAAACAATTTCAGAGGTGACAAAGGCCACCACCTGGGTTTACATTAACTTACCTGGGGAAGTATCCCACCCAACAATGCTGAGCAGAGTGCTGTGAAAGCACCAACATTTATAATGTAACTGCAATCACAAACAAGAAATGTGTCTATGGTAACATAACATCTACATAGATTAAGAAACTAAAACTTGATGAAGAATCAGATGCAAAATTCTAATGTCTAAACTTACGCAGCCCATTGCATTCCGTGTTCAGCAAATGCAGAAGATATTGGGGTATCCGGATCAATTGCATAATAAGGTACTAAACCAACTACAACAAGGGACACCGTCATATACATCCCACAGCAAACAAACAATGCACCTGCAATACCTAGGGGTATATCTCGTTGAGGATTTTTCACCTGTTTCATCAAGTGAAACATCATCAGCAAGTTTGAAAAATTGAGCATCCTCAAGTATGCATACTTTTGAATGTTTGGTGTAAATTATTTTGGATAAATAATTGCCTCTTTTCGGTTAAATAACTTTTGTTTCTGGTGAACTCAAGTTATCCCAGTGGGGAGTCAAGGATTAATCTTCCGAAATATTGAGATTCATATATGAAGTTCATATCTGACATGTTTTTCTATACATACAGAGCTCTCAGGACTAAACTTCTGATCACATAATCAAAGAACAAAATTATTTGTCAATAATATACTTGGTTTGATACCTAATTTTTATTTCTCAAAATGCTTTTAGTTTCTAAGAAAAATTATTTGCTTGTAGTTCTTAAATGTAACAAAAACATTAGTATTTTCCCTACAGACAAAATATATGTTGAGACCAAAATTTTCTTTTTGTTATTAAAAAAATCGAGCTGACAAAAAATAATATAATCTGAACCAATAAACTGACACTATCATTATGTACCTCTTCAGCAATGCTGGCAACTGCATCAAAGCCTATATATGCAAAGAATACAGTGGCAGAACCAGCCAGTATCCCATTAAACCCAAAGGGAAAAACTCTGTGAAAGCAAAAGAGACAAGCCTTAGGTAACTAGAGACCAAACATATAACATGGGAGAAGTGCAAAAACAAAAATTTAAAGTAACAATTAAGAGTTTTGTCAAATGAAACAATACCCCATAGGAAGATCATATCCAAGCCAACCAGACTTGAATCCCATGTAACCACCAGCTACTATGACAAAAAGCAATGCACATATATTTACTGTTGTCACTATTCCTTGTACCACTGTACTCTGCATGTATTAAGCACTCTAAATTTTTGGATATTTTTGCTTAGAAAACAAATAAAGAACAGTGACAGGGTGAATATGTTCGTTGTGCAAAGCTCACGATTCGGTCACATACAAAGGATCCATACAGTATCTTATCACTCATATATACAAGAAGAAATATTATTATACAAACTCCTATATTACATCAATTTTTTCAAATAATAGTTTGTAACAGAACATTTTATACTTTGTAAATTTCTGTATTTTCAGTAACTTCATTTTACAAAATGTCTACCTGTGTAAAGATTTATAAATAAGCCTTTGTTAGCTGATCATTACTAAAATTTGGTTAGTTTTTACTTTTTTTATAGTCATAATAGTCTACTCAAGGACTTAGGTAGATCATGTAAGTTTAATTCCTAGATAAAAGTAAGAAAATTGAATAGGTCATTGTGATTTATTAAAAGCTTGTAATAATAGAAAATTACCTCCTTGATGCCCAGACACAAGAGTCCTGTAACAAGTAATACGAAGATGGCTGCACATGGGTCCACAACAACATTCATTCCAGAAATATGGTAGCGCGATATGAACACTGGTAAATTCTCCTTACCAAAAAGTGCAGCCTAATCACACATTTCATTCATGTCAGTGCTTGAGATCATCTTTTCTTGCAATTACTTAAGCTAAAGGCAAGCAAAACATTCAATACAAATTCTCAAATTCATAAATAAACCTGACAATCAAAAACTGAAATAACAACATACCAAATTGGGGGTTATGCCACGAGCAACAGCAGCACTACCAATTGTATATTCCAAAATCAAGGACCAACCAATCAACCAAGCAACACTGAAAGTAAAAGTAACCATCATTACTGTTAATATGAGATGAAAAGGAACCGCCAAATAAGGCTGCTAACACTGAATGATGCAATCAGACAATGGCAAAGAAAAACAAGAATGATACTAAAAGGACATGAATGTTATATAAATTGATGTACAATGTTAAAACATAAAAGAAAAAAGAGTACCCTTCTCCAATACATATGTATGAATAGTGATATGCACTCCCTGCAGAAGGGCATCGACTAGCCAACTCTGCATAGCAAAAGGCAGAAAGACCAGCTGCTAATCCAGCAATCAGAAAAGAAATGGGCAAAGCAGGTCCAGCATGCTCCCGTGCAACTGCTCCCACCAGAACATACACTCCAGCACCAATTGTTGAACCAACACCTGATCATCATATACCAATGTCAAACTCAATTTCAAAACAATTAAGGTGTGTTCAATGGAAGCTAAAAAATTAGGAAAATAAACACACTTCTCTACATGAACACAAACCAAACATTTTTCTACATCACCCGAAAATTGTAACAATTCCAGGAACGTACCCCAGATGAAAACATGATTAAAGATGAGATTTTTAATAAAAAGGAAAAAGAAAAAAAGAGAGAGGAGAGGAATTGAATTAATCACCAACAGCAATGAGATGAGAAACAGTTAACTCCCTGGCAAGAGAAGGCTGAGAGTAATTCCTACTTTGAGAATCAACCTGCTTCCTCCTAGTTAAAAACTTGAAGGAACCCCTTGAACCATTTTGTGATTGTGAACCAATCGAAACATCCATCAAAGAAAACACACACACACAAATATTTGCTAGCTCAACCACAAAGCCAAATCTCCCTCAATGAAAGACAAATCAACGTTGTCCCAAGATCAAAGTGCACAACACAAAGGTGGTGGTGTTGTGGCCAATTAACTAATGTCGTAGAATTCTCCTTGCTTTCTTGATGGGATTGTTGTCGTTATGGACAAAAGTGGCAAAATAAGAATCTGAATTTGAAATTGTTGCGTCTTTCCTTGCTTGATGGTGGTGAGGAATGTTGACGGATTGACAAAGACGATTGAAAGGGTAAAGGAATGCTTAACGCCAAATGCTAATGCTATAAACGGTATCGTTGAAAGTAGGGGCAATTATATATAGTAATGTGCTACGTTTATGTATCATTACGTGTTCACTTTGCATGTTAGCTATCATATGTCTATAGTTAACAGAACTTATGGATATGGAAGAAAAGTTCAGTGATTTCTTTTGCTTGATTACTCGGATCATATTCAGTTTGGTTCCAAAATTTCAAAATGGTATCTACTCTTAAGTTTGCCTCAATTTAGTATTCAGTAATGTGCATAATGTAGTACCTTTCGTTAACTTTCGCAAACGCAGTTAAGTACCTTGTCCCGTGTTGGCCTCTGATTTTTTGATTTTTTTATAAATTTTTTGATTTTATTTTGATTTTGATTTTTCTTTTTGAATTTAAAAAAAAAAATTGTCACGTCTCAAATCTTAATGTGACACGTGGCATTGTCAGTGACACATAGAGATGGCAAATAAACCCGTCTCCGTGGGTATTGCTCGAACTCGTCTCCGTTTTGACAGGGAATCCCCGCATTGACTAGGTATGGGTATGGAGAATTCCCGACTTTTTCAGTTGGGTATGGGGATGGGTATGGGGATGTACATATACCTGCCATAATACCCGTCCCCGCCATATCTCCATTCTAGTTTAAATTATTAAAATATTCACAATTAATCAAGTAACTTATATATATATATATATA
>Ga0214543_1001911_pt1 | contig 40960 bp, 28 predicted proteins | sample CNSS2metaG_FD_160094 | JGI IMG/M metagenome (GOLD analysis project Ga0214543, IMG submission 160094) | Root nodule microbial communities from cowpea collected in UCLA plant growth center, Los Angeles, California, USA - CNSS2 | ecosystem: Host-associated > Plants > Roots > Nodule | place: USA...
TATATATATATATATATATATATATATAAACACAAAAATATATTACAAAATTATAAAAAATGTTATCAATAACGTTATGATTGCATCATCATCTGAATTTTTATACTTTCCTTCACCATATATCTATGATTGCGTATCGTCTGAACTTTTTGTGCTTGTGTCTGAAAATGAAAACAAATTAAAGCTGTAGGATGATTCTTTTCTTTAAAAACATGTATGGTGAAAAGTTGGTTAAGATTATAGAAAAAGGGAACATTGTTATTATTATTGAATTGGAAATAAAATTTGAAACAGCTTTATTTTTCGTATGTTGTTACGGGTGTGTACATCACTGAAAATTTTGGTCTTTACATGAATCGTGTTGTCCTCACTGAAATGGGATAAACTTTGTTATTGTTTTTGTTGATAATGATGTTTTAGCAATAGAGACTGTAGTATGAAATGTTTAGGTATACTCTACGTAGTAAACATTTTATGAAATGTTAGGCTACTCTACGTTACTAATGACTTTTAATAATATTTTTACATATAAACCGAAACATTTATAAAATTGTTACTAGATTTTTTTAATAACATTTATTTAATAAAATGGTAATATTTTAAAGATGTTACTAATATTTTTAATTACATTTATTTATTAAAGTGGTAGCATTTTAAAAGTATTATAATTTGCATATATGTGTGTTAATATGCACAATGTTTTTCCTACTTTATAATAAGATCAAATATCTATGCATTATTAATTAAAAACTTGAAACAAAGTTAAATAATATTTCAAAATTTTTAAGAAAAAAAGAAAGTGATCATGATAATGCTTTATTAATAACTTTAAAAATTAATTAATGTTAAGAAATATTTAATGTTTTTTAAATTAAATAATAAAAAGTAAAAGTGTATGATGTTTTTCTTTTAGAAAACTAAAACTTGGCAGTTGTGATAAATGGATATAAAAATGGTTATTAGTGGTTCTGTTTTGTTGAATCGCATGGATTTGGTTGGTTATTATTTCAAACCAATTGTAATGGTCAATGATTAGATGTTTGTATTAGATAATAAAAGTAAGAGTGTATGATAGTTATCTATTAAGAGATTAAAATTTAGTGGTTTTTATAATCGAATATAAATCTGGTTATGAGTGGATTTGTTTTGTTGAATTGGCTCCATTTGGTTTACCATTATTCCAAACCAATTGTAATGGCCAACGATGAGATGTTTGTACGATCTGGTAAGATGAGCAAGGTATTGAGCCTAATGAACAAGACCTTTTATTCTAATAAAGAAATATTCCTTCGTGAACTTATCAATAATGCTTCAAATGTAAGTAATCTTTTAATTTGATTTTATATTTTTCATTTTTTTTCTTATAAGTGTTATTGATCATTATATATATACACAGGCTTTGGATAAAATTCAAGTTATAGACGAGAACATTTTAGATGATGGGATGATTATAAGATTGGTCCCACATAAGGGTAACAAAACACTTTCTATCATCGACACTGGTATTGGCATGTCCAAAGCAGGTCAGGCACTAATATTTCGCGTTCAGTAGCATTTCTGTTACACGCTCATTAATTTTAGCAATGTGTCTATGTTTTTATTTTAGATTTGGCATATAGTTTGGGAGTTGGGTTTTACTCTGCTTATTTGGTTGCTCACAAGGTTATCGTCACCTCTAAGCATAATGATCATGATCAATATATCTGGGAATCTCAATCTAGTGGCTCTTTCATTGTTACCAAGGACACCAATGCCCAACAACCCTCATCTGGGACCAACATTACCCTCTTCCTCAAAGACAACCAGGTTCACAAATTAACTCATTCACATTTTCTTTTATTCTTTTGTTCACTCATTTTATTTAACAGTTGGAGTACTTGGAAGAAACCACCATCAAGAATCTTGTTGTCAAAAACTGTCAGCACATTTCCCATCCTATTTACTTATGGAACACCAAAGAGCATTGGCAGCTCATTAACTTTTGGTTGCACAACCAAGAGAAGGACAAAATATTTATAGCTCAACGACTTATGAATCACTTACCAAATGATCTTATATTCTCCATTCTTTCTAAATTGTGTTTAAAATCCCTCAAGAGATTTGGATGCTTACAAAGATCATGGACCCTCTTGTTTGAAAATTCTCATTTCATGAACTTGTTTCACAATAACTTCATTTGTAATAATCATTCCTCCTATGATGACACATCTCTCCTTTTAAGCCTCACTATAGATCGTACCACCTTATATTCAGTTTCTGATGAGAGGTTTCAAAATATGGAAAAAATAGATTGGCCAAATTCATTTCAAGAGGATTACTCTGCTTTGTGTTCTATTGTGGGTTCTTATAGTATTAATGGAATTATTTGCATATACTCACATGTTGGAGAAACTATGTATTTGTGGAACCCAACAAACAATGAATTTAAGGTTATTCCTCCTAGTCCATTTGAGCCTTTACAATATGGTATCCCTCTTGACCGTAAATGTCAAGGATTTGGCTATGACTCTGTTAAAGATGACTATAAGGTGATTAAGCATGTATCTTTAAATGACGCTTTTACTATGGAAGACTTTTACGATCCCAAATATGCAACCATAGTAGAGATGTATAGCCTAAGAAGGAACTCTTGGAAGAAACTCGAACATGATATTGATTTGCCTGTGTGCTATGATGATATTGATAAATTCTACTTTGAGGGAATGTGTCATTGGTTGGGTTATCCATATGAACTTGAAGAAGCATATTTGGTATCATTTGACTTAAGCAATGAGGTTTTCATTATCACCAAGACACCTTTAGACATACCCGAGGAAATATTTTATAATTCTCAAGCAGATTACAAATGGAGACACTTATTGATCTTAAATGGGTCAATTGCTTTTATGTTAAATTTTGAACGTACAATTTATCTATATATTTTAGTTGAAGTTGGTAAGAAGGAAACATGGACTAAACTCCATGTTTTTGGACCCATACCTTGCATTGCTTACCCTATTGGAACATGGAATATGGGTAATATACTCTTCAATACTCCGGATGATGATGAACTAGTTTGGTTTAATTTATGTACCCACAAAATTGAGAAGCTTAATTTTAAGGTTAATTTTCATGTTACATGTAGTATGGGATTGCAATTAGTAGTTTATAAGGAAAGTCTTGTAAGAATTAATAGTTAATTATGTTTCTCATTTTCATCGAAGTGGTTAATGAATGGTTATCATAATTTTCAGTTGTACATATTCAAAATGTTTAATATTTAATTTTCTTTTAAAGGTTTAGTCTTTCTCGTTTATAATATGACCTTATTTTATTTCAATTTTCAAAGTGATCTTTTACCTTAAAGCATATGTTATCGCCTAAAAAAGAAAGGAACTTGTTTTGATGATTATACATAAAACTTAATAATAAACTGATTGTTTTATTGCTTATACTTTTTATTATAATTTAAAGCTTTCATACTTATTATTAGACATGTTTAAAATGCAATAATAATTCATCACAATGTTATAATCTTCTATTAGCATAATATAGTTACTAAATTGTCTAATAATAAATTACTAAAAGATAAATGAGTCACGATACTTTTAGATATAAAAATAAACACTTAAACTCAAAAATCTCTACTACAATTTACGTAATCAATTTCAAAATAGCTTCCAAAGCATAATCTTCTATAATTGAACTGATTACATTTGAACAAACATGTGCGAGAATGACTCTATTTATCCAAATATATAAAAGGAATATATGTGAAACAATGTTTATCGCACAATTTTAAAATGAGAAATATATCATTTATGATATTTTCTATTCTATTAACTAGTGCAAAAACACCTTTTTATGCAGGTTAAAAAAAGACTTTTTATACCAGTTCTGGAATCGATATAGATATAGACGGTATAGAAAGTTTCACCTTTCTATGCCACTCCCAAGACCGGTATAAAAAATCAATTTTTTTATACCATCTCTAGAATTGGTATAGAAAGTCTAATTGGGATGGAAAACTTTTGTAATAAAAAGTGATTTACTACACTAGTTATTGTTACAACCGATATAAAAAGTTCCACCTTCAATACCAATTGTGCCCTTAATCGGTATAAAAAGTGATTTTTTTATTTTTATTTTTTGAAAAAATCATTTATATTTCCTACGTACCGCACACAAAATCTGTATATAATTACTCAAAACATTTGACAACAAATTTCATTCAATCTAATATTTACATGAAATACAATCTAATGTTTATATAACTCCAAACCGAATGACTATACATATAATATTCACATAAAAACTCATAAAATACCTAAAATCATCTTCTATAAACATTGAAAGAAATGAATCATTCTGCTCACGAACTTCCTTCAAGAATCTTTATGCCATTGGAGACGCGTCATTGAAAATCTACACTTAGCCAACATATTGCCATATCAATTGTACAAATTGGATTAAGTTCATTGTTATTTGTCTCTAAGTTTGAATTAAAATTAGGATTCTGATATGGTAATTGATACCGGTTAGATGAGGCTTATAATTGACCATCGAATGCTAAATAATTGACACTAAGACCAATTGTGGTGATTCACAAATGTTAATAGTCAAGAAATGAAATAAAAAATTAACAGATGAAAATTTCTAGTCAAGAAATGGGCAATTGTGGTGATTCATTATACTTGTACTGCAGTTAAAAATTTAGTTCATTAATCTCTTATAGAAGGCTTTTGACGTGCATAGGCCTTGCGATCAGAAAGTTTTCTGAATGGTGAATGACTTGCCTTGCTGCAAGGATTTCATCAAGTCACAAACTTTAATCCATTAGCCCAAATAATTGTTCTTTATTTCTTTTTCTATATATATAGTCTGAGTAAAAAAGAAACACAACTTTTCACATAGAGACTCCAGAGGAAATATTATTAATTCAAATAATTTTACACATCAAGAATTAAAGAAAGAAATAGTACTTGAACTTGTAATATCATGTTCTAATTCATATGTGTTAAATGATCCAATAAATATCATATAAAACTTCCTTTTGGTGGTCATATTACATGAGCACCATTCACTACAAAAAAATATGTTTTAGTGACCATCCATTTTGGTCCCTAAATGATAAAAAAATCAGTCACAAATCGTTTAGTGACCGAAATAGAGACTAAACAGAACTAGTGGCGAAAATCCTAGTCGCAAACCACTTAGTGTAACACCCTAGTTGGATATTACTAGATAAAACATATATCATAAAATTTCTTTTGGAATTAAAACATTATATAAAGTTCCCCAAGCGCGGGAAAATTTAAAACTTATCTCGCGGTAGTTCAATTATACTACTCCATCTTTATTACATGTTCATAATAGAGAAAAAGCATCATAAAATTTATTACAAAATGCATGAAAATAAAATATAGAGGAAAATCCCTCATCGTCTGCCCCGCTCTATCACTATGCATCAGCGTTCTCACCTGGATTCACATCTGCTCCCGCGTGACAAGTCACGCGATCATCGCCAAACACAAACAGAAAGGGTGAGCTGAGAAAGAAAAATAATACAATCAATAAAATAATAAGAATTAACCCTCACCCAATCTATCTTAGCCAATTTTAGTTTATTGACTTCTTTATAACATTACACCCTAATCTCATAACCTATATGAGAAAGATCCATTCACAACCTTGGTCCTTAGGGATTATCATGCTCCCACGAACCTACCCGCTCGTGGTCCAACTCTACGGACATTCCCGCCCATAGTCCAACTCTACGAACCTGCTCGCTCGTAGTCCAACATGCGTGAACACCTACTATGAACCTTCCCGCTCATAGTAGCCTCAAGTGTGAGCACGGAACATACGAACCTCCCCGCTCGTATCCCCACACAAGAGTACAAAAGATACGGACCTCCCCGCCCGCTTCAATCACGCATCTCAATCTCCGTTAGAACCTCCCCGCTCGTAACTAATCCAGCATATCCCTGACCAAGCCATCAAACACATCCATGCAAATCCATTTGCAATGGACCCATGCCCCTGCACTATCTCTTGGCGTTGCCTAAGCGAAATGGTGCTCCAGACCCCTGACAATAATCCTAAGCCGCCAAACGCCACGCGCTAGTGGCCCCTATATCTGTGGCTTATCACCTGGCGGAAGCATATCCGCTGCCAGGCGCCACACCAGTAAAATGAATTCTACTGGTTTAGGCACTATAGAATTGATCCTAACACAATAATCATCACAGGCACACAACAAAACCCATATTTAGCATTCTACCTCATCCTGCATCCATACATAAATTCACAACAACTTGACTTAAACAAGAGATTAATACACAAAACCACAATTATAACATCCATGTGTTAACGTTAAATAATTAACATAATATAATTATATGTTAGCAATAAAATAATATTATTTAATTAAATTATACATTATCCTAATGTAAAAGAAATTAACGTGTATAACTTCCAAATTGTAAAATAAATACTTGTTATTCAAACTTCCAAGAAGTTATATAATATGATATAATTTTTATCACAATAATATAAAATCAAACCTTTTACCTTTTATATGCATCTAATATCAAAACCACCCAAAATTTTGTTTTCTTATTAAAGAATTAATAATATTTATATATTATACCACTCTCCAATGCAAAGGTCCATACATTTGCATCCTGCTAATATTTTTATACAACTAAAAGGCTTAACTTTCATACCTATATGTAAAGTAGGGGTGGGCAAAAAATTTAATTTTCTTGATCCAATCCACTTTTGCTCCAATCCACTCCATTTATAATCCATTTTATTAAAAATCTAATCCATTTAAAATCCATTTAATGGATCTGGATTTCAATCTAATTTACATTTTATATATCCTATGGATTAGATATCCATTTTATAAATCAAGATTTTTAAATATGGATAATCCAAAAAATCTAATCCAAATTTTCAATTTAAATTTTTAGTTGGGTTAGACTAAAGGTTGAGATGGACTATGCTAAATTCAGACTTGGACGAGCCTTGCTTGATGACCTATACGGATCGGATAGGCCCAACGACCATAAGAGGTTGGGCGGGCCTAAAGATATGAACGAGATAGGCGGGCCCGACAAACCGAACGAGTCGATCAGGCTCAATGACCTGATGAGCAAGGTGAGCCCGAAGACCCAAACGGGCTCGAAGACCCGAACGAGCTAGGCAGGTTCGAAGATCCGAACGGGCCAAGCGGGCTCGATGATCTAAATGGATCAAGCAGGCTCGAAGAACCGAACGGGTCAGGCGAGCCCGATGACCCGAACGAGTCAAGCAGGCTCGAAGAATCGAACGGGTAAGGCGGGCCCGAAGACCCGAACGAGTCAAGCAGACCTGAAGATCCGAAATGGTCACACGGACCCGAAAACCCGAATGGACCAGACAAAACAAATGACGAAAACAGGTCAGACAACCCAAAGACCGGAACGGGTCAGGCAGACCCAAAAACCCGGACAAGCCCGACAACCCGAATGGGTCCGAAGACCCGGATGGGCCGGACGACCTGGCGACCCAGACAGGCCCGACGACCCGAATAGGCCCGACAACTCGAACGAGTCTGACGATCTACACGGGCCTTACGACCCGGATGGGCATGACGACACGAACGAGCCCGACGACCCGGATGGGCCCGGCGACCCGGACGAGTCTGACGACCTACACAGGCCTTACAACCCGGATGGCACGATGACACGAACGGGCTCTACGACTTGGACGGGCCCTAAGACCCAAACGGGCTCAACGTCCTGGACGGGCCCGACGACCCAAACATGCCTGACGACCCGGATGGGCCCGACGACTCAGATGGGCCTGATTACCTTGACATACCCGACGACCCAAACGGGCCCCACGATTCTATTGGGCCTGACTATTTGGACGAGTCCGTTCGGGTCATCTAGCCCGTTCACCTCGTCGAGCCTATTCGTGTTTTTGGGCCCGTTCGGGTTGTCGAGCTCGTTCGGGTTGTCGAGCCCGTTCGGGTCGTCGGGCCCATCTAGGTCGTTTGGGTTGTCGGGCCCGTCTGGGTCGTCTGGGTTGTCGGGCCTGTCTGGGTCGTCGGGTCTGTCCGGGTCGTCGGTCCCATCCGTGTCATTCGGGCCTTAATAACACAAGTTTTAAGAAATTCAATTTAAATTTCTTTTATTAAAAATGGATTCTGGATTTTGAACTTGATCCAAATATTTGGATTGGATTTAAATCTTGATCCAAATATTTGGATCTGGATTTAAAAAAAAATCCAAACTACTTTTGCTAAAAAAATGGATTTGGGTCAAAAATCTAATCCAATTATTTGGATCTAAAATGGATGTGGATTAGATCATTAAAAATCCAATCCATGTCCACCCCTAATGTAAAGAAACCACCAAAAACATATCTCATACAAATTTACATACCATATACCTTCAACCATTAATAGCTTTATATTAAAGAAAAGACAACCTGCACTTTAACCACAAAGATACAAGATATATAGACTACTCCCTGTAAAACAAGCAGCTGCACAATCGCTTCACTAAAGCATTATATTCTCATAAAAATTACACATACATTTTTTTTCACCATATTAACTTTAGCTAAAAATAGCAATACTATTTACCCAATATACTATTATTATTCTAAAAAGCTATAACATAAAAACAAAACCGCAATTACCATCCATAACATATATATATATATATATATATATATATATATATATATATATATATATAATATTTTATTTGATACAAATATTCTCGCTCTAAATTATCAAAACCCAAAGTTGTCATGTACTTTAAAGGTATTTGTATTATGCCACTTAATAGAAAACACTGTATCATTTATATGTTATTCAATGTATACCATATATTATATAATATAATATTTTACAAACTTCCCACTTTTATGCTATAGTATACATTATAATCTGCATGCTTTTGAAATGATATCCAACCATATATAATAATCTAATATAAACCAATAATCTAATATAACCAATCCCAAGATTTTCTACACACCACTTCTGTATGGTATTTATCGCAGTGCCATTGTCGTGAAGCGATTAAACAAAGATACTTTATCTTTGCATTTGACAATCAACGAAAAATCTTACAATCGAAAATAACATATTACCCATACACGAAATCATAAACCACTAATTTCTTAACCTTATCAAAGTATAAAAATAACAAAACACCAATCTCACAATTACAATCTGCTACTAATATACATTAATAAAAAAAGAAATTCATACGAAAGAAACACAATAAGCTCCCCTTACTTGGTTTTGTTGCTCCTAGTGTACTCTCACCGATCCCTTCTCGTCCCCAACGCTTCAACCTTTGTTCCCACTGTAAAAACTCCTTTCCAGTACTTCCTTTTCTCTCTCTCAATTGTAAATTTTGTTTTCCTCAAAATAAATAAATAAGATACTAAAACGAAAATTAATTTATTATTTAAGGTTAGTGGCCATTAATTTGTGCTTTTACTCTTCGAACAGCCTCTACATTGCCCTTCTAGGGCCTTAGAGGAGCTTTAGAGTTTCTAGGTTTTTTTTTCTTCTTTAGCAAAAATATTACACATGAAAAACTATAACTCATGCTAACCAAGACTCAAACTCACACCCTAACACTCATCAATCATAGGTATAACCATCAAGCTATCATATAATTCACATTTAATTCATACATACATACCATGTTAAGTCTTATTTCTGCATAAAAAAATATATTTGTAAAAGAAAACATAATTAAATAAACATACCACAACACTAAGGACCTGAACCCAACACTATTCCTTATTTAAGGATTATCAAAGAACTCCCTTAGGGTATTTTCAATTCACCATTACTTAATAGCCACCGAAATTATAGTCACTAATTGGTCGCTAAAAGAATTGGTCGCGTTTAACTTTTGAAGACCAATTTAGTCACCAAAAATTTCGTAGCTAATTCGGTGGTTAGTATTAAAAATTTAGCGACCCTTTTTTTTGTCGCTAACAAAAAAAAAATCCTATAATTTTAAACTAATTTGGTCGCTAATTCAGTAAAAAATGTGATAAAATAGCGACCATTTTTTTTCGGTCACTAATAATGAACGGTGTTTTTTTTTCAAATTTAGAATTGTTTTTTTCAAAATTAAACTTTTTCTTCAGGGTAGAATTTATTATTTTTTTGGTTAAAATTTAGAAATTAGACTTTTTATTTGAAATTAGATTTATTTTCTTTTGACTAGAATTTAGAATTTTTTAGTTAAAATTTTTATTATTATTAGAACTTTATTTGTCATAAGATGACAAATCTTTTCACTTTCATATGATCCATAATATGATTAATAGTATCATAAAAAAATCACTATAAAAAATCACTTCCACGAACAGAGAGTTCATTTATCTCTCTGATGCTTGATGAAAGTTTCAAACTTTTTCTGATTGTAGCATTGTCTTTCAATCCCACTTTGGAAGAATGTATACCAGTAAAAATGACATCATCAGGTGATGGAACGTCAAACTTGAAAGGATCTGTTTTACTACTGTCGGAAGTTCCAATGTTAGGCAAGGGTCGACGAACAAAACCACATATATCACAAAATGCCATACTCTCTTCATTGTCACATACATACCACCTGCACAAACAATCAAAAAATGAAAAATAGAATCCACCACAATAACAACATCGCAGATCAGAAAAATTAAAAAAAAAATATAAACAAAAAATAGACTCATCCGTGGTAACATTCACCTACAAATCACATATCCAGAAAACAAAAACAGAGCGACAATGCTTCCGATTACATCGAGAAGGTGTTAGTAATGAAGGCGTGAACATCATTAGAGAATACGGGATCCATAAAGATGAAGAAACCCTTGTGTTGTGAAAGACAAAAGGTATTTGTAGTGGTGGCAACATTGGAGGGCTTCTCGTAGTGATGGCGAGGACTGGGTTGGAGGGTTTCCTATGGTGGCGAGACCGCGTTGGAGAAGAAAAGAAGTGGTTAATATCGGTGACTAAATTGCATTTTTCTACTAGTGATTGTTTATCATTTTCCCCCTTCTCCACGCATGACTGTCAAATTTATAGTTGTAACACCTTGGCTAAGATGAAAATAAATAATATTATCTCACATTTACATTAAAATATAACAAATCTAAAACTATGATAGCACTATTTTAATATAAATAGAACACATTTTTATTCACCAATTACTAAAAAAAATACATATCTTATTATTCAAAAAATATAAAGTTATCAAACTAACTATGGAAAAGAAACTTCTTTCATACAACTACTCCCACAATTATCCCTACACCGCTCATTTATTCTATGCATCTTCCCTAGCACTGTTATGGGATTGACAAATGTACCAAATCGCACAAGTAATATACTGGATAAGTCCAAATATCGTTTCTAACAAAGACTTGTGTTGTTGAAAAAAATTATGTTTATTTATTAATTAAGGTGAAAACAAATTTTGTATTATAAGATAAAGTATTGAATTTTTAGAAAAATTCTAAAATCTAGAAAGTAATTAAATTGATAGAAATACATATATGGCGAAGACTTCACTAGGGTTAGATTTCATGCATCAAACAATATGAAAAACACTAAATAATATACCGCCAATTCCTACTCTAGCATTCACACCATTATGTAAGAAATCCTAATGTCTTAGTGACAAGTCTAAACTTATTAATAAGAACCATAATGTCTTAGACCTTATCTTATTAAAAGTTTGCATTAAGCTTTAAATTCTGATGCTAGGAATGACCAATGATGTACCCTATATCATGCACACTCAATTAGTTGTTTTATTCTAGTCTAAGTTCTAATATTGTGTCTGATGATTAGATATCCACAAATATGCAATCAATTAATTCATGCAGTTAAGAATAGGAATAGAACACAAGAGTATGGAAAAAAATATTGAATCGTAGAAATCACAAAGATTGAAGATACATTATGTCTAACTTTTGTGAATACGAGAGTTAGTTACTCTTATACTTTTCTGAACTCTAGGAAAAATAATAATAATGAATGTCTCTAGCCTCCAGAATGTGTCTTTGCCAACCTAAAGTTTCTTCTAAACTTACCACAAAGTACTAGAGGTTCCAGAACCATCGATAAATAATAGAGGTTCAAAAACCATTGGTAAATACCAAGGGGTTCTAAAACCGTTGGTGAGTACCGGAGGTTCTGAAACCGCTGGTAAATACCAAGAGTTCTAAAATCGCCAGTAAATACTAGGGGGTTCCATACTGTTTGTAAATATCAGAGGTTTTGAAACCGCAAATAAGTACCATTTTACCAAGAGTTAGTCAAAACCGCCAGTAATCTATTAACAACGTTGGTTTTTCTAGGGGAAAAGAAAACCACGGATAACTCCTTTAACGGGTGTTAAAACCCCTAGAAATGTAAAAAATAACCAATAATTAATAAGTTTACTACATTATCTATAAGTTTAAGATAAATAATAAAGTTTAAACATTCAAAAACATTCAAATTAGTGAAATATTACAATATCTTTGTTCTTATAGTTATAAAGTCAAATATAATAAAAATCTAATAAGATTCTTCAACTATCAATCTTGATTTGAATCGTTTGTTTCTTCATTAAGAACACTCCCTTAATCAGATACCTAACATAAAAAATAATCATAATTTATAACATTTTTTACGATATAAAATATACATTCTAATGCTTTTGTAAACTTTCAAAATATATTGGGAGACTAGATTGTTGAGTTTTATAGACATTAACCATATGAAAATCTTTACATTTATTGTGCAGGTCTGCTAGGACATCAAATTTTAAACCTAATCCTTGCTTGATATATTGCAGGATAATATTGTCATTTGCTTTAGCAGAATCAGCTGAAGAAATTATGAGCTTTGAAAATTAACCTAGGGAAATTAAGTAGCAATTTTTTGCAACTTGTGCTTGGAACTTGGTTCACATAAAATAATTATGCATTCACGTAGCTTATAGCAGCAAAAAAATAAAAGAAAGGAATAAACACATGTTAGCATTGCAAGTAAAATAACCCTAAGTAAGGAGGCGATACAAAGGAACCTTTTACTTCAAATTTCATGGATATAGATTTGGGGAAGGGGATAGCATGGCAGAACATAGCATTGGTGAAAGAATACAGAAAAAATGAACTTTTACTGAATCATATTCGTATGAGAAAGAAAATATATCAAAATATAAAACTTCCAAGGCCTTTACATTTCATAACTTGTCAAATATGTTAGCAATTAGGGTCATACAAATATATATATATATATATATATATATATATAATAAATAATAAAATGTGTTAGGGTCATTATATTATTAGCCAAAGTATTTAAGTGATCTAATTAATTAATTCTATGGTTAAGAGCATATATATGTCATGATATATTAAATGTGTAGATGCCAACAATATTCTAATTTGATGAAGGGGCAAAATTAGGAATATTTAAAATTAAGTAAGTAACTGATAACAGTTACATAAGGGGTTATGGTCCATATGTGAGTTCCTAGAAGGAAATTCATGTGTTCTACAGTTGGAAGATCATGTACAATTTTTATCTACTACTCCCAATAATAAGGTACATTTCCGCTTCTAATCTTTTGAGAATTTGGAAACTGTATATTTATTTGTGAGTTCATTGTATTAATGTCTTCATAAACCAACAATTGGTATCGGATTATTGTTAGTTTATGATTATATTTTATTCCCGTTTAACATGATCTCTAACATGCGTTTTTCTCCAATTTTATGTAAAACCCTAATTGTAAGATTTAGGGATTTTAATTATCTTTTCTGCTGCAAACGAAATGCAAAACTGCCTTTGAATGAATTTAATTTAATTGCTTGCATTATGTACGTGCGTTTAATTCCAATTGGAATTGGATGAAAGACCTCATCACACTTTTATTTTGTTTATGAGAAATTTTGAAATCCTGAATCCCCAATTTTGAAACTGCAAAACCCTAATTATGGTTTATTCGCAAATCTGATCCCCTTCTTCCCAGTGGGTTTTTTGAACCCTAAATCCCCAATATCATGAGGGGTGGGAAAAAAATCTAATTTTCTTGATCCAATCCACTTTTGCTCCAATCCAATCCATTTATAATCCATTTTATTAAAAATCCAATTCATTTATAATCCATTTAATGGATCTGGATTTCAATTTAATCTACATTTTATATATTTTATGCATTGGATATCCATTTTATAAATCAAGATTTTTAAATATGGATAATCCAAAAAATTCAATCCAACTTTTCAATTTAAATTTTTAGTTGGGTTAGGCTAAAGGTTCAGATGGACTATGCTAAATTCAGACTTAGACGGGCCTTGCTCGATGACCTATACGGATCGGGCAGGCCCGACGACCATAAGAGGTTGGGCGGGCCCAAAGATATAAACGGGATAGGCGGGCCGACAAACCGAACGAGTCGATCGAGCCCAACGATTCAAAAAATTCGAGTGAGCCCGATGAACCGAACGGGGCAAGTGGGCCTGAATATTCGAACGGGCCAAGCGGGCTCAAAGACCCGAATGGCTCAAGCGAGCTCGAAGAACTGAACGGGTCAAGATGGCCCGAAGACCCAAACGGGTCAGGCGGGGCCGATGACCCGAACGAGTCAGGCGGGCTCGAAGAATCGAACGGGTAAGGCAAGCCGGAAGACCCGAACGAGTCAAGCGGACACGAAGACCCGAAAGGGTCACACGGACCCGAAGACCCGAACGGACCAGGCAGGACCAATGATGAAAATAGGTCAGGCTGCCCAAAGACCCGAACGGGTCAGGAAGGCCCAAAGACCCGGACAGGCCCTACGACCCGAACGGGCTCGAAGACCCGGATGGGGCAGAAGACCTGGATGAGCCCGACGACCCGGACGGGCCAGGCGACCCGGACGAGCCCGACGACCCGGACGACCCGGCGACCCGGAAGGGTCCGACGACCCGGACGGGTCTAACGACCTACATGGCCCTTACGACCCGGATGGACACGACGACACGAACGGGCCGGACGATCCGGACGGACCTGACTACTCAAACGACCCAGATGGGCCCGACGACCCAGACGACCTACACGGGCCTTACGACCCAGATGGCACGACGACACGAACGGGCACGTCGACCCGGACGGGCCCTATGATCTAGACGGGCTCGACGTCCTGGACGGGGCCTACGACTCGGACGAGGCCGACGACCCAAACAAGCTTAACGACCCGGACATGATCGACGACCTGGATAGGCCCGACAACTCGGACAGGCCTGACAATGTTGACGTACCCGACAACCCAGACAAGCCCCACGACCGAACGTGTCTGACTACCGGATTGGGCCCGACTGTTTGGACAGGTCCGTTTGGGACGTTTGGCCCGTATGTGTCATTAGGCCCATTCGGGTCGTCCGACCCGTTCACGTCGTTAAGCCTGTTCGTGTTGTCGGGCACGTCCGGGTTTTCGGGCTCGTCCGGGTCGTCGAGCATGTTCGGGTCGTCGGGCCCGTCTGAGTCGTCGGTCTCATCCGGGCCTTAATGACACAAGTTTTAAAAAATTCAATTTAAATTTCTTTTATAAAAAATGATTCTGGATTTTGAACTTTATCTAAATATTTGGATTGGATTTAAATCTTGATCCAAATATTTGGATCTCCAAACTACTTTTGCTAAATAAATAAATTTGGGTCAAAAATCTAATTCAATCCATGCCCACCCTTAATCATGGGCTATCTTTTGAGCCACGATGAATCTGCTCCAGCATGATAATCAATCCAGTCCAGGCGGAGCTCACAGCGACGATCTGGTCGCGTTGATGGTTGCGACAGTGATCTGGTGCGATGATGGGGCGTGTCGCCGAACCACCACCCGGTGTCCGCGGAGTGACCAATGATCAGAACAGCAGCGATGATCGCCAATGCTCCGCCGAAGATAAACGGTCTCCGGCGGCCGAACCGACTGGTGTAGCAGTCGCTCAAGTGGCCCATCAAGGACTGGACCAGCAGCCCACAGAGCGGCCCACAAAGCCATATGATGCTGGCCTACACGTGCAGGATCCCCAACTGCTGCACGTACTACGTCAGAAGCGAGAGCTGCAATGCCCACCCAAACTGAATGCCTTCGGCAACCGACGCTACCCGAAGCAACAGCCTCAACGGAACCCTAGCCGGGACCACCGGTCGATCCTTGGACCGACGTTGTTGACGGGGATGGCCCTGCTGAGTTTCTTGATTCGCCATTGTGTCCGAATTCTAAATTCCATGACCCTTCTGTCCCCATCTCTAGCTTGTTCGCAATCTCCGTGTGACCGTTTCCTCAGGGCATAGCGCAAGACCAGGAAGATAGAGAGAAAGAGAGAAGAGTGGCGCTTCCGTTGGAGACGACGCATTGTAGCAAGCGGGAGTGATACGTTCTCCTTCCACTGCGACGTGGTGACTGTTTTCTCCTACAGTTTTGGTGCGTGGTTGGTGTGTGAGCCACAACTCCGATGACGCGCGTGGTGGCCGGCGACGATGTGTTGTCACTGCTTCCGCAACGTGTGGCTTCCTCTTCATCTTCCATGGCAGAATCATGGTGGGTTTAGGTGGTTCTTGTTTTATTGCAAGCAAAGAAAGAGATGGAGATGTTTTAAGGGGCTTGGTAGTGATCATGGGTTGTGCGAGTTCAAAGCAAAAGCGATGTGGGCGTTGTAATGCTCCTTATTCTCCTGCTCCTAGAAGCTACTCAATGCATGTTCGTCATCAACCCCAGCACTCACGAAGGAAGTGACGTTGTTTGCACTATGGTTTTGGGTCTTGATCGCGGTGGTTTAATCTTCTTCTGTGGTGAAGCTTGCAATGGTCACGACAGATCTGGTTACGCGAGTGGTTCGTTGCTGTTGTATGGTGGCTTGCGGTTTGGATCTAGTTTTATTTGGGGCTTACTTACGGTGCAAATTTGGTCTCTTCCTTTGCTGATTCTGGTTTTCTGTAAATGAGGGGCTCATGACGAAGGTTTCCGATGAGTGAGATATGGTGTGCATTGTTCCTCGCGGTTCAGTCGTTCGATAGGCTCGATTTGGGTTAGCAAGTTGTGTGTAGTTAGTTATGGTTAAGGTCATGGTTGGCTGGTTCTGATAACCTATGCAAGGATTCCTTAACTACGACAATATTCGTAAAGGAGAAGAAGGAGAATAGAAAACTCTAATTGAATTAAATTAAAAAATTAATTCATTTGAATTTTGGGTTCAAATATAATAATTAAATTAAGATATTTCAACATAAGTATTTGTATTTTGGAATATAAATAAATATATTTGGTTTTAGAATATATAAGAATTCAAATTTTGGTAGTTTAACATTTTCTTTATGAGCAAATTGATTCAAAATGTCGTTAAAGTGACCTCTCTTGAGGATATAGTTTGTAAAGAATGTTAAATGTTCGTGTTTATGTATATCCATGCGAGTATTGGTCGGTTCAAAGGAAGATTAATATTTGGTCGGATTGCATACACACATGTGATGATAAACATGTGATAACTATAAGGTTTGGCTTTGTCGACGATAAATCAATCCAAAGATGGGTTTGTTGTTGGACATGCTTTATTATCATTGTTTGATCATTACAACAAGATACCCCTAGCAATTAATATTATTGTCCAAAGATTTGATATTAATAGTGCATTAGGTGTCTTGAGATGGGTTAAACCATTATTTGAATTTATTTATTATTTTTAGGATGTGAGCTTAATGATATTTCTCTTGTTCTTAATTCAGTTACAATTGCTTTTATATCTGCCAACCCCAACCCAGTTTCAGTTCTTAATGGTAAAAGTTTTAAGAAATCAAGTGAGAATATGTAAATTGTTCTTGGCTGCAATCTTGACCTTACATTAAGATTGAGAAATTCACTTCTTCTACGGAGTTTGGTATCTTTAAAGAGATAAAAGGATATGAGAAGTTAGATTGCTCAAATCGTATGAGTCTTTAATTGGTCTACTCATAGGTCAATTTAGCCTTAGTACCAAGTGATAGTTAAGGTTAGACTTTGGTGTAACAACTAACATCAGTGTTTCGATCAAGGGTTACATAAACCACCGAAAGTCAATTATTTTTGAAAGATGGATCTATGTTAGAGACGGAAAATCGGTGGAGGTGAAAGTTATAGGGGGAATTTAGATTATTATTGTGGATCATTTTTATTTGGATTTTAAAGACACTTTTATTGTGTCGTCATTTAGACGAAATTTAGTTTTAGTTTTCGGTATGGATAAATTAGGTTATTTATGTTCGTTTGGAAACTTTGATGTTTGTGTTGAATGCATTAAAGGTAAACAGACCAAATCAACGAGATCAGAGGCTATGAGTTTTGTAATCCCAAATTAAAGACAAGTTTTGAAACGAGAAAGATCACATTCTTTGAGGATATTGAGTTTGGGGGGAAGAATAAGGTTAGAAACTTTGTCTTTGACGAAGAATCGATGACAATTCCAGATCTGATTCATACACTGATTCATATAGTTGCTTGTGATGAAGCAAGTTCAGATCTTCCAGAACAAACTCAAGATCCTCAAGAACCCGTGCTTTATTAGCCAATATCTTTGCAGAGATCATTGCAAGATCCTAATTCGAAAAAATGGATTGAAGCAATAAATGAGGAGTATAAGTCCATACAAGACAGTAAGGTTTGGGAACTTGTCCCATTATCATAAGGTGTGAAACCCATTGGTTGTAAGGTGTGTTTTAAGACCAAAAGGGATTCCAAAGGTAATATGGAGAGGAAGAAGGCTTGTCTTGTGGTAAAGGGTCATACTCAAAAAGAAATGAGCTTCATCAAATGGATGTCAAGATGACGTTTCTCAAAGGTAGCATTGATGAAACCAATTATGTGGTGGAACCAGAAAACTTTGTATTAGGAGACTCGAAGAATATGGTTTATAATTTGACATAATCCTTTTATAGGATAAAACATGCATCTCGTCAATAGTACCACAAATTTCATCAAGTGATTCTCTCATTTAGTTTCGAGATGAATGATGTTGATAATTATGTGTATCACAAGTTCAGTGGGAGCAAGTTCAGCTCAATCTCATTCAATGTCCAAAAGGAAATTTGGAAATTTAGGAAATGCAGTCGTAAAGAGTTTGATGTATGTCCAAGTATATATGCATCAAGATATAACATACATAGTTGAGGTATTAGGCAAATATTTAAGCAATATCATTTGGAAAGCAGCCAAAGGTGTTATGAGGTATTTTTTACAAAGAACAAACGTTTATATGCTCACATACAGGGAGTCAGATTAGTAAAAGATCATTAGGTATTTTGCAAGATGCTATGAGGCATCAAATAAGGAATATGGCTGAGGAATTTTGTCACAGGGTTGTGCATTATGAAGTAATTGAAAGACCACTTAAGTTACATTGTGACAATAAATCAACTATGTTGTATTCTAACAACAATAAGGTATAGAGTGAACAATTTTCAATAGAACAATAAGGGAGAAACTCCAAAATGAAAGATCCTCTCACTATGGTATTACCACCCATGGTCTTTCATGAGCATATTGCTCATATGGGTGTTTTGTTGTTTAAGGAATCTTTGGTTTAGTGGGAGTTAGTCACTTTTATATGTTTTGTGTTATATGTTTGATTTTATGCATGCATACAATGTCTTTGAACATATTTTAGATATTAAGATTATTATATTGATCTCATTGAGATAAAGTAAGGACCAGTTGAAAATAGACGTGTACAGATCACCTTCACATAATTTTCATGCTACACATGTCATGATGAATCCATGTCATTTGGTTCTATTAGCATTAGTGATCATTGTCAGGTTTAGTTGTGATTAATGCAATTAAAACTATTTTGGTCCTACATCAATGGACGAGATCTTTTGAATATGCTAAAGGCATATAATGACAATTTTGAGCTCATAAAGTTTAACACATTTATAAGGATTTATAAGGATGTATATTTGTGACCAGTGGGAATTGTTAGCATATATATATATATATATATATATATATATATATATATATATAAAAAAATGTGTTAGGGCCATTATATTATTAGCCAAAATATTTAAGTGATCTAATTAATTAATTCTATGGCTAAGAGCATATATATGTCATGATATATTAAATGTGTAGCAATGTTCTAATTTGATGAAGGACCAAATTAGGAATATTTGAAATTAAGTAAGGAACCGATAGCAGTTACATAACGGGTTATGGTCTCCATCTGTGAGCACACTACGTCACGTATTATTTCTGCTCCTTTCTCTCCCTCCCTTATCAGGAGAGAAAATCTAGAGGGAACTTCATGTGCTCTACAATTGGAAGACCAAGTACCATTTTTATCTATTGTTCCCAATAATAAAGTACGCTTCCAGTCTTTTGAGAATTTGGGAACCGTATATTTATTTGAGTTCATTGTATTAATGTCTTCATAAACCAACAAAATATGCATGCGTTAGAAATACTAGATGTAATCTTATTGAGATGAATACATGGTGACTGAGATTTAAAGGTGAACTGTACGAGTATGGTCATAATGCTAAGATGAACTTTGTTTGACTGTGTTGGTATCCATTCTAACCTAATGAGTATTGGAGTCTCAGGCTGAAGATGACTCTCACTACTCGTACCAACTTCTGTTCTACAAAGAGGACACGATGCATTTATATTTAACCATTTGTCAACACACACCACATGAAAAACGTGAGAGCAAGGTAACTCTCTAAGCTCATCATCATCTACGTATTTTGCTAAATATGAAATTTTCAAGTTTGAAAAGTTAGTGCCAGCTGTAGAAGCCTCCTCAAGAACCAGGACTTTCCTTCCTTCCCATTGATATAATGTGTGCATTGCCTGAGTGTTGATAAAATGGAAATATTTTTTCAGTCCATCAATTGATAATGGTTCACCAATGAGTCTTCTTAGCCTTTTGTGTGCCTCTCTATTTGGTTGCAACAAGCTAGTAGGACCAAGAGCTTGCTGCCCATGGTAGAACATATTCAAAACAGTTACGAACATGTAATTAAAAACACTTATAAATGCTTAGTATTTTGTCATTCTCTTGCTTGTTACAGGGAATGGTCAGTTTAACACTATCAACTATAAAAAAGTATTACAGATTCATCTCTAAGCAAAACTCACCTATTCATAATTGATAATAACTCTTTGCAGTGAAATGTAATGATATATATATTGTTAAATTATATTCTTAAGTAATATGATATGAAAATGTCTAATTTCATCATTTTATACATATTCATATTCTATACATATGCAGCAATTTAAAAGGACAACCTCATTATGCTCATAAGAAATTATTAGAAGTGTTAGCCACACCTTATGACTATGGGGCAGGGGAAATATTACAACATAAACAATTTATTACTTAGCTGATGAATTTTAATAAATTATTATGTCTAAGAAAAACATTAGACAGTGGTACTGATATGTTTTTTATTTTATCATGATACTAAATATATTTTAATTAACACCACGACACAAATTCAAATACAATTACTTTTAAACATATTTTTTTCTTCATACATCTTTTATTCAAAGAACAATATCATTAAAATACTTAACGAAATTGTAATAAATTTAATATAATTAATAATGTATTTATTGAAGAGTAAGTAAATACGTATATATACATAGATTCGAGGAGGAAGGGACCTAGGTTGATGTGTGTTAAGAAACACACGGACCGGAGGTGCATCCAAATCCAACTCAGAGGAGTATTATTAGAGCTGTTAAGATGGGTCGTCTGATCTGATCCGACCCAACCCAGTCCATCATGGGTTGGTCACTTAGTGGATCAATCCAACCCGACCCACCATGAATTGATGGGTTAAACAAGTTGGTTCACTAGCCCATTTAATTAAAAAAATATAATTTTTTTTTTCTTAAGTCAGAAATTATATTTCGAATTAAAATTTAAATAAACTTGAATACAATCTCAATATAATCCAAAATGATGTTAAACTCTAATACAAACCAAAATAAATAAATAAAAATACAAATTACTATCGAAGATCAAAGCATTCTTGTGACTTACCCAATCTTTTATTGAATGCAATATTCTTTTCAGTAAACCAATTATACTTTTTCCAATAATTATACTTTTATTAGTTGAAGCTAAGTTTCCATTTGTCAACCCATCAATGTATCTGGTTAAAAAAACAGCCCAACACTACAAAGTCCAACATAATGTGTGTCACCATGCGAGTTGGTGGGCCAACCCGGCCCACCACAAATTTAACTCGAATGAGTCAGGTTCTTGGTGGGCCTTTGAACCGTACTGAAATTTGTAAAAAAATTTTAACCCAACCTGGCCCGAACCCATAATGGGCCGGGTTAGCTCACGAATTCTGACTCACTTTCACGACTCTAAGTATTATATCAATTCCAAAACTTTTAATTTAAAAAAGAGATGTTATTTGGAAAGTGCAGCATCTCTCTCACTTTATTATATATATATATATATATATATATATATATATATATATATATATATATATATATATATATATATATATATATAATTAGTATTAGCTGTATAGGAGTATTGCACATTCAGAAAATAATTTTTATTTTTTAACCTTATCGAACAGTGACCCCACATATTTTAAAATATTTCAATCAATTCTATATTCAGTATTCTATTCTCCCAACAGTTGCAATCGGGTAAGACAATAATTAAAATCATGGATATGGATGTACAACATTGACATGACATGATATTGATATTGTTTATATAAATCATCGTGTTATTAATGTGAAAACAATAAGGTTTAGTTCAAATAAAAATCTTAAGTAGTACATAATCACTTCTTCACTTTTTTTTTCTTTAATTAACTTGACTGTAAGCCTTTGAAGATGGTTTGGATCAAATTAAAAATTAATGATATTTTTGTACAAATGATGTGCAGAGGTAGCACCATACAGTCTATGTCTCAACAATTTTTTTATGGAAATAGAAGGTTAAGGCTGTTACCAAATTTATATAAATATAATTTATGTTGACAAAAAAGAAAAAATACTATATAGAGGGAATTATGTAAGATTTATGTTTTTTTCTAATGTTCCAACATAAAATATGAGAAAACTTTACACTACCATTAACATTATGTTTATTTAATAATTAATTATCCAATATAATCATAATAATATAAATATAAACTAAAATGATATAAGTAATCAGAAACATTATAAGTAATTCTTAAATAATTTCCATGGCAACATATTAAATCTCTCAACCGTAAAACCTTTTAAAATGCAAAATATTTAAAAAAAAACAAAAACAAAAACTCAGCCGTTATGGAAAAATAGAGACTCATACATTCTCTTCTCTAACTCTTTCCTTTCCAGCCTCGATATTTTGTGTCAGCTTTCTCATTCAAAATTTCATCTTCTTCGTGATCAAAGGTTGAGGGTTGTGTTCACCATGAAGAACTCTTCAAGTCTAACCGAACAAAATCTTCATTTGGATAAGTCAAAAATTCCATCCTATTTCGCTACTCAATCTGTTTTTGGCTTTGTAAGCGATCTTTATTGGGTTCCATGTGCTCTTAGAGTCTTTGTTTTCGCTCTCTACTAATTGGTGGTCCTTTTGGTTCAATCTGTTTGTTTTTATGTTGTCTCTAGGTTGAGTTTCAACTTTCGTGAGTCAAAAGGCTTATTGGTGTCATCAATCTATTCTTAGGCTTTTCTTAAGGTGAGGGAAGCCAACTTAACTAATTTCTCGTGGAATTTCGTTTGACATGTTAAAATTGGTGATGATTTGCATTATGAATTGTGAAATGTAATGCTTAGTTTACTTCAGATGTTGGTTTTCACTTAAATTAGGTTGAACACAAAGTGTGTTAAATAGGGTATTTAAGATGTTAAATGGATGAGTTAATTATGTAATATTTGTGAATTTGTTCATAATCATGGTTAGTGTGTATTGAGTGTGTGAAATGCTTAAAATTGATTGATGAGTTGTTGATAATGCATATGTGACATTTGCATTGGTTAATATGGTACTGCTTGAGCAAAGGAACACAAAACTTATGATCATTGATATGTTTAAACACCAAGAATTGGCTTAAAGAGTGTCAAATTACACAAATCAAACTCAAAACGCAAAGTCTGAGTTTTCTAAAATTGTCGGGCACTGTTGTAGTGTCGTCGGGCGCCACTTAGATAGTTGTCACTAACTTGGGCGGCGTTAAGCACCACTTTTGGACTGCTGATCGCACTTAAATCAGTGGGTTCCAGGGGTTGTAGCGTCGGGCACTATCCTATTTTTCTAGTCTACATAATCTTGTGAAAAATGGGATTCCCTCTACGATAACCATTAGATCAAGCTGAAATTTTGACAACAAATCCTAGACACATGAATTGTTACTTTAACTGATGAGATCTTTGATTAGAGGTCTGTAGTTAGAAAATTTAGTCTCTTATTTTTGTCCTATTTTATGTTTCTCTTTTGCGAAAAGCATTTATTATTTTGTGGTTTTGGTTTGATCTTGGAGTAAAAGAAGGTATATGATTGTTTATAGAATTGTTGATGGATTCATTGACGAATATGTATGTGTATAATAATGTATGAAGTTGTGATGATGATAATGGGCTTGTTAATATAAATGAGCTTGTATGAAAATATATGATGATTGTAATTGATCACGAAAATTATATTACTTAGTATGGATGAATACAAATATGGGTGATTGTTTGGTATTTGGAATTTGATGTACAATCATGTTTGTGGATGAAAGTATGAGTTTGGCGTAATTCCAAGAATCTTGTAGGGAGATTCTACGGTGCTTCCTTTAGTGTATATGCATTTATGTAAGGAGTCAGTACTAAAGGTTTATCCTAATTTAATACATATTCAAGACTTATGTAGAGTAGAATGAGTTATGTGGTGAGAGGGGTAAGAGGTCCTATCATTAAAAACGAATCCAAGGTTCTTATGACGGTTAAAAGGACTAATTAACCTTTTGTATGGTAGGGTGAAACCCATTGGCAATGACTTTATAGGTAGTAAAGACCACCACAAGTGCAAAAACCACCAAGAGTCATACATCAATGCCTAGATTTGGATAATTGAGTCCAAAGAATTTGTAATTGTACATTTAATTTTTTTTCTTTTACGAATATTTGAAATACACTATTTATTATGAAGAAATCATTTTAATTGTTATATGTTTATTTCTTTTACAAACCAGCTTACCTTCTTTTGTGCTTGTGCTTCTTGTGTTTGTTCTTCTTTTGCAATGATTGTAAAACCCGATAAATTTAAATAATTAAATAAATAATTATTTAATAAATGCGGGTAATGAAAGTCTTTATGACATTAATTACTAGTCTTTATGACGTGGAAAAGTACTAACTTAAATAGTTAAGAGTACTTGTATATGTTGAGAGGACTTAGATTCGAGTCCTATATATGCTAAATTGTGTGTTAATTCAATTGCTTGTTATTTTAGTGATATATTTTAAAGTGATGTGTGATATTAGATTCCTAGAGGTGTAAGAATTATAACGAAACATGAATTGGTTGTCCAGAGCTTGATGGTTGTGTGTTTGAACCTTGGCTTACGCGAAATAGGTTCCTTTTTGCCAAATTTCCTTTTGGCATGGATGGGAAGGGTCAGAAACCCTAGCAATCAGTGTGAGAAACCAGAAGGGCTGAAAAACCATCAGATTAATGATAATTGATGACCATTAACCCTCACATAATGAAAATTCGTTTTTTATTTATTCTAATTAAAATAAAAGTGAAAGAGGAGAGGAAAGGAGGGGAACTCTGGTAGATTGACAGATGCAGTGAGGGTGAAGGAAGAGTAGTTGTTTGGTACGCAGGAAGTAGTAGAAGTGAATGTTGAAAAGAGCTTTTAGGAAGGGAAGGAAGAACTAAGGCAAATTGGAGTCAAGCAATATAAAGATTTTGCAAACCGATAGTTAGGAAACAAGTAGGGGGAGCAACTTTGGTATGTTTTTAATTGTATATAATATGCTATGACTTGTTATGAACAAAATTACATGAAATCCCCTTCTGTTTATGTTGTTTTCATAAGTTTCTGGGTTTTTGCCTAGAAACTGCTTGGTGATCATGAGTGTGTCGCCAGGCGACATATCAATTTTGACCTAGTTTCTAGGTTCTGCTATGAACCGCTTGGCGGCGATGAACTACCGCCAGGCGGCGCGACGCTGTTTGTGACGGTTTTGTGTTGTTTGATGTAGGAGTCCTCGCGACTTCAAGAATTTTATGGTGTACATTGTGCGTAATGATTTATGTTGTAACCTAAATGGGATTGGTTGTATGATAAAGTTTTGGATCAAGGGTGTGTGGGTGATCATTAGATTATGATAGGGGTTGAGCGAGGTCAATTAGGAATTGATTCCAGCATCTAATTGTTAATTACTCGTAGCAATAAATTTGTATTTTATTTTCTTGATGTGTGTATGAATTTGGCCTAGTGGTATGGGGAGACGGGGTTGGGGAAGCTTAAGGATTTTTCGCACAGAGGGAAAGATTGGGAATTTCCCAGAATCTAATACGCCGCCTGGCAGCGCATAATCTGCCACCAAGCAATAGCTGGAAGCCTTCCAGCTTGGCGTTCTAACGGTGTAGGAAACGAGAGTTGTGTATGGGTCATTGTGATAAATTTAGGTGGACGAGAATATTAAGCTTAAGCCTTGATAATTTGGATTACTATACTGAAAAGATTATGAAGGTGTGTTATAGTAGTGGTATGTGAGAGTTGGTGTGGATATGGGATTGAAAACAATATGAAGGTTTAGGGTAATGGAGGTTGTGGGCATTGGGAAAATATAGGTTCTATTTGATATGGATTATAGACGTTCGATAATTACGATTCAGTAGGATAAAGTCTCAATTATAATTGTGTAGAATCCATTGGAAGGTATTTGAGTGAAAGGTTTTGGGTAGCATAGCAGTGTAGTAGAAGCAAATTGTTTGATGATGAGATCATGTATTAGTGGCCATTTTCATAAGCTTGATTGAGTCATTATGCTATGGTAGAGTATTTGGTAAATCATAGGTCTTGCATGGATGAATTGGTGAATGTTAATTATAGGTACTTGGAACCATATGGGGATGGCAGGATACTAAGAATATGACCTTGATTGATGAGTGTACGTTCGGACTTTTGGAAGTACCTTAGATTGTAAAACAATCTGTTGTGGGTGTTAAAACCAGTAGAGTTTCGCTAATGATATGGCGCCTGGTGGCACATGCGTGGCCGTCAGGTGATTGGACCATTAAGGATCTCCCTAGGACGCGCGGCGCTAGGCGGTAAGGAGTGACCCACCAGGAGATAGACCTTAAGTCAATGGGTCTGGAAGCAGTTGGCGCCTGGTGACGATAGTGTCCCGCCAAGCAGTTTACACAGTACTTTTGCCTGGCGGCGCTTAGGCAGCGTCAGGCGATAGCGCTACAGATAATGGGTTTTCTTGTATGCATTGTGTGTTATGACGTAAGACTTGGATCAAGAGATGTTGTGCCATGAGCAAGTAGGTTCATGGATGGTGGTGAACACGTGATGATATGAGCGGGAAGGTTCATATCCCGATACTCTTGTGTGGGGATACGAGCAGGGAGGTTCGTATGTTTTGTGCTCACACTTGAAAGATGATGTGAGTGAGGAGGTTCGTAGTTGGTGGATCACGTGTGTTGGACTACGGGCGGGGAGGTCCATAGAGTTGGATTATGAGCGGGGAGGTTCGTAGAGGCAGGACTATGAGTGGGGAGGTTCGTAGAGGCAGGACTACGAGTAGGGAGGTTCCTCAGGGCAGAACCACGAGCAGGCAGGTTCGTGGGAGCATCATATATCTTGAGTCCATGGTCAATTATTTGTGTGAATTGAAAGTTGAAAATCCTTGGGGTGTTAAGGTCTTGGCCAAGAACTAAATAGAATAACATAGTCGGGTGTATCTTGATTTATTAACTTATATGTTAATTATTTATGAATTCATCCTTTCTATTTGTGTTTAGCGATAATCGTGTGACTTGTCACACGGGAGCAAATGATATTTCAGGTGATGTTGTTAATGCATAGCGACAAAGAGAGGGATAGCCTGGGACTCTTGACTAGGGATTTCAATTATGTTTTGTTTTAAATTGGGGGTTTATTGGAACTTGTAATACATTGATGAACTAGTTGTTTAATTTTAAGCGCGATGAATAATTTTCAATTTTTCCCGCGTTTGGGATTAATAAAATTATGACATTTGAATGAACTTTATATGGTCCCCAAATATCAGAATGAAGTAATTCAAAAGTTTTAATGGAAGAAATTAAGTTATTTGGAAAAGGAAAACATGTCTGTTTTGCAAGAGTACAAACATCACAAATTTTATTTGACTCTAAAGAGAAGTTTAACAAAGTTTTAGCCATGAAATCTAATCTAGATGAAGATGGATGTCCTAGTCGTCGATGCCACAAAGTAGTAGAAGTGTTTGAAGGAGAGGATGACTTGGTGACATGGGCTGCAAGTGATGGAATATGAGTGTCTGACTTATTTGATGTCATTGCAACCAAATAATAGAGTCCACCTTGTTGTTTACACAAACCAATTGTCATCCTCGTCATCAAATCCTGTAAAATACATTTGGAAGAAAAAAAGTTACTAAACAATTTAAATCTCTTGTGACCCTTCTTACTGACATCAAATCTACTTTGCAAGATGGTACCCCAAGCACATTTGTTAAAGAAATAATTGGACTTAAAGTTAAAGTTCCAATAGAGATAATAGGGGCCTGATTACCATTTGGTATAACAACTGGTGGTAAAGAAGTGTTTTCTTTACTGTTGACAAGCAAGGTTGGTGAAGAAATAATGTGATCGGTGGCCCAACTATCAATTATAAGTTTGGGTGGTGACAAACCTGAAGGAACATTGTCGTTGTTGACCTTAGGATTAGCTGACGGAGATAATGCATTACCATGCATAATAGACAACATTTGTTGAAGTTGTAGTTCAGTTAATCCATTCATTGTGGACTGCAATTCTTGCATCATTAGAGTCGTTATGACATTATTTGATGAAAATTGACTATTCTCATTAGGCTTAGAATAAGCATTTTGAGTGACACCATGCCTTGGGTGTTTAGGAGGATAATCGCATAGCTTCCAACTTGTTTCTTTTTTATGATGATCTCTATCACAATGAGAAAAATGCAGTGGCTTTCGATTAGATGAATTAAAATGAGAAGAAGGAGGATCTTGTTTGTGGCGAATAGCAAGGGTTGTTGGTTCATTCTTTTGAACAACCATTGTTGAAGCTTCGATTGTGTCACGTGTGATGCCCAAATGTCATTTTTTTCCTTCTTGAAGGATGGAAGAATAAGCCTGTGTAACATCAGGAAATGGATTCATTAAGAGAAGTTGATCACAAATAGCACTATAAGAGTCATTCAACCCCATTAGAAACTGCATCAATTTGTGCCTTTTATTGTTTGCTCCACAAGTGTAGGTTGCATTACTATAGGAGCCTAACTCATCCCATAATTTCTTTAACTTCGTGTAATAGGTTGCAACTATCATTTGATCTTGAGTCAAGCAAGCAATGTCTCTCTCAATCTAAAAAATCCATGGTGCATGACTTTGAGAGAAGCGACTTTGAAGATCTTCCCAAACTTCATGAGCAGTGTCATATAAAATAACATTATCTACAATATCAGTTGTCAAAGAATTAAAGATCCAAGATAATATCATGTCGTTGCATTTTTTCCATGTTGTGTATTCTTCTAGTTTGTCTTTCACATATGGTACCTTGAGAGTTCCATCAACAAAACCCAATTTGGATTTTGCATTTAAAGAGATGACCATGGCTCTACGCCAAGTCGAAAAATTGTCTCAATCCAAAGGTTTTGAAACAAGGACAATTCTAGGATGGTCATAATGATGGAGAGAATAAGAACTGTTGAAATTTGGTTCTTTTCCATCCTTAGCCATGGAAACAAGGATAGGAAAATAAAAAAATGAATGATTGAGTAGAGGATCGTTTATGCTCCTGATACCATGTAAAGGAAACAAATAGAAGGAATTTTGTGTTATGTTTTATTGAAAGGAATAATAGAAATATATACAAGATAGAGTATCTATAATTAATATATGCAATCCTATTATTCCTATAATAATGCAAAATTGTTCCTATAATTCAACTATTTTAATAATTAAAATATTTTCTCTTGATTTAATTTCTAACAACAAGGAAAATGAGAACCAAAATTAGGGTTTGACAAAGTCTACGATGGAGTAGCTCGAAATGTTGGAGTAAGTGTTGTACGAAATGGGCATTGGAAGCAAGCTAAAGGTCTTTTAAGGACAATGATATTATGCTTCTAATTTTTTTACTTTCATCTTCTACTTCCTGACGTGCCTTAATATGATGTATCACTAATTTTTTTAAAAAAAATCAATGATCCACACTAAGTCACATTAGAGAATAAGGGATGGAAGTCAAAAAAATGGAAGTCAAAGTATAATTTTTCATCTTTTAATTTATGAGAAGTTGAAAACAGTGGAGGCAAGATATGAAAATGGAAATGACCAGTTGAATCTAGAACGAGATGCCAAAGTAATTTCAAGTTCAAAAATTGAAATGAAAAAAAAAAGGTGAAATAGGAAAAGAGACGAAGAATAAGAAAATGGAGGGAATTGAATTTAACCGAACTAAAATAAATAAGAGGAAATAAATAATGTTTTAAGATCATATTAAACATTAAATATATTTCATACAACAATATTTATTTAAATCGCTAAATTGGTGGCTAAAATCATTTACTAAACAATATTTTAGTTACTAAAACTATTTGGTGGCTAATTACTATAATAAATAAAATTTATAAGATAATATTTATTTTAGTCGCTAAATCAATGGTTAAAACATTTTGTATTAAATGATATTTTAGCAACAAAAAATCGTTGGCTAATTATCATTTAAATATATTTTATAATATAATATTTATTTTTGTCGCTAAATCGGTGGTTAATACATTACATATTAAATAATGTTTTAGTAATTGTAAATATTTGGTGGATAAGTACCATATTAAGTAAATTTAATAAGATATAATTTTTATTTTGGTCACTAAATATGCGACTAAAACAGTACATATTAAATAATGTTTAGTATCGAATATTTTCGGTAGCTAATTACCATATTTAATATATCTTATAAGATAATATTTATTTTAGTCGCTAAATTGGTGGCTAAAACATTACATTAGAGGCTAAAAGTATTCGGTCGCTATTTCCATTGCTATAGTAATAGATATTAATGTTTATTCATTCGGTCACTATTTCGGTGGCTAATTTGTGACCATTACAATTCGGTGATTATGTCAGTCACAATTTGTGACTAAATTATTTCGGTGGCTATATTACATTTTTCTCATAAGTACTTTTACACAAAATATTTTCATTTGAGTTAGGAATAAAATTAAACATGACATCTACATCATACCCAATTAGGGATGACAAGGGGTCGGACACAGATAATGCCTACCCGCTATCCGACCTGCAAAAAATATATTTAATTACCCGTTTGCTTTTTTTTTTCTAATCAGCAAGTATAAATATATGTATATATTTTGGAACACTAGGTGTGCTCCAACCCGTATACAAATATAAAAAGTTTTCATAATATAGTGTACCTACAATACAAAATGATAGGTGCATTTATAAGTCAAAAAATCCCAACTTGTATTCATCCATCAAGACAGTCCAATTGTAAATCAAACACCATATATAGTAATTGTAGTATGGCCAATATAATGTATCATGTCTTGACAGCGATTCTCCACAAAATAATCTGCCTAATTATGCTTTGCATCGTGTTTTGTCAACGGGTGTCTGCAAATATGTTTTAGTTCTCGCAGGTGTTTATGTATGCATTGGTCTATCAACATTCATCTTTAGATAATGTCCACCACAGCCAATTACCAATGTCTTTAATCTGTATTTCCTTATATGTTCATCGCACTGCTCAGCCATCAGTTTTACCTCGAAAGAAAACACAAAATTATAGCAAAATATTCTTAGTGAGCAAAAGTTTGGACACTGATAAGTAGAGTGGAAATAAAGAACCATTCATATATTATACCTAAGAATCTAACAATAATTTTCATGCCTACAGTCGTGATAATCCCATGCTACCTTATAGATTTTAGGCATGATAAAGGAATAAGACACCAATCAAAATAAGAAAATTGTGCTTTTGGAAATTTAGTAGTTATCCATCCCATGTTTTCAATTGTGCAACAGTGAACATTTCTATATTGCCGACCGTTCCACCACTAAAAATAATGTTATTTCTTTGTTTCAAAATAACCCAAACTACTGACATCCACATCCATTTCCATGCATTATTTTGTTTACTGTCTAGACCAAAAAGATAAAAATGATTAAAGTGTTGTCTTGGCATGAAATGATTGACATTGCTAACACCCACCCATTTGTTACACATGTTCCACACCCCCATGGCCACATCACAAGTAAAAAATAAATGACTGCTGGATTCATCAACAAACCTACACATATTGCATAAACTATCAGTTATATTTATTCCCCTTCTACCCAAATTATCTTTTGTAGCGACTTTGTTCAAAAGAACTTTCCAGGCAAAATGTTGAGCGGAAGGAAGGGCCTTGACTTTCCAAAATTTATCAAACTCTATTGTTTCTTCAAAGATAGTGGCGTCTAACAATTTTCTATAGGCTGAACTAACAGTAAAGGTCTGTGAATCCTCGTCTACCCATACCCAACAATCATCATTCTCCCTTTTGAGAGTTTTAGTTCCCAATTGTTGCTTCAAGATGGTTAGTTGGTTTACCTCCCACTCAAACCATTGTCTCCTCCACTCCAAATTCCACTCCCAAATGTTATTTTGCCAATTGCCCATCTCTCCAAGTGTAGCTTGTTTATTTATTGAATTAGCGTATAGCCTTGGATATGTTTTGCATAGTGGTTCATGTCCCAACCACCTATCAGTCCAAAATCTAATAATTTTATCATTTCCTATCTTTCATTCCACATTATTTTCAAACCACTTCCCCCATTCTTCTCCACTTGTTGCCCTCCTAAGATCCCTCCACCAACATGAGTCAAGCTTATTGTCTATTCTATTATCTAAGCTCCTCCATGAACCGTATTTTGAGTCCAAAATTGATTTCCATAGTCCTTCACATTCAATTCCCATCCTCCATTTCCATTTTCCAAGTAGTGCAATATTAAATAGTCTTAGACTTTTAACTCCTAATCCCCCAAGCTCTTTTGGTTTGCAAATATTATCCCACTTAACCCATGTAATCTTCCTACCTTCACATCCCCATCCCCATAAGAAATCTCTCTGAATCCTCTTAATTTCTTTTTCCACAGATTTTGGTATTTTGAAAAAGGACAAGAAAAAAAGAGGTAAAGATGTGATGACAGATTTAAGCAAGCAAGTTCTACCAGCGAAAGAGAGGTGCTTTCCTTTCCATTTGGCTAGTTTTTTCCTTATTTTCTCAACAACACCTTTCCACATATAATGTTTCCTAGGATTACCCCCAATTGGCATGCCTAGATATGAAAAAGGAAGTTGCATGGTGTCACAGTTTAACATATTCAAAAATCTCTGAAGGTAGTATTCAGTAACCCCTACACCTCATATCTTACTCTTAATGAAGTTTACTTTCAGTCCTGCAGCTAACTCAAAACATCTAAGAATACTTTTTATGACCAATATGTTTTGAGTTTTTGCTTCGCTCAAGAACAATGTATCGTCTGCAAATTGCAACATATTCACCTCAATGTTTTTCTCTCCCACTTTGATCCCTTCCAGCAATTTTTTCTTTGCTGCCACTCTCACTAAACATGTTAGTCCCTCTGCTACAATCAAAAAAAGAAAGAGAGCCAGAGGGTCTCCCTGTCGTAGCCCTTTAGATGGGCAAAATTCTTGAGTTGGGTTGCCATTAACAAGAACTAAAATTGTGGATGATTCTAAGCACTCCCTAATCCACAGAATCCATTTTGCGCAAAAGCCTAGTCTCTTCATCATATAAAATAGAAAATCCCATCTGATAGAATCATAGGCTTTCTCATAATCAACTTTAACTATAACATAACTTTTCTTTTTACGCCTAACTTCATCTATAGTTTCACTTGCGACTAAAACACTATCCAACAACCCTCTGCCCTCCAAAAATGCAGATTGGGTATGATCAATTATCTTATGTATAGCCAACTTGAGCCTTAGAGAAAGGCATTTTGATATGATTTTGTAGAGGCTTCCTACTAGGGAAATGGGTCGGTATTCGTCTAGGCCTTGGGGGTTATCTCGCTTAGGTATAGATGCAATAAAGGATGCATTACATCATTTAGGGTACTTACCTGTAATTTGGAAGTTTTGAACAGCTTTTATAATATCTCCTTTGATTATTTCCCATGAGTTCTTAATAAATTAATGTTAAAACCGTCTGGGCCCGGGCTTTTGTTACCTTCACACTCCTATACTGCCCTCTTAATCTCCCCTTCTGAGAGAGATTTTGTCAACATGATGTTGTCTTCCTTTGATATTGAGTTAAAATCTACGTTTCTTAGTTTTACATTGAACTCACTTGTCTCTCTCAACTTACCCTCAAAGTATTCCTTTACCCCCTTTTTAACCTCTTGAGGATTCTCACTCCATTCTCCTAGAATTCTCAAACCTATAATCATGTTTTTTCTTTTCCTCCAATTCATTGTTAGGTGGAAGAATTATGTATTCAAATCGCCTGCCTCCAGCCATTTAATCTTGGATTTTTGTCTCAGCACTGATTTGAATCTATTGTTAACCTTTTTTAGTTCAGCAAAAAGAGTACTCCTTTGGTTCTTTTGCTCCTCATTCAATCCACTTTGATCGTCTAATTTATCAAATTCACTTATGTTCTCTATTAGACGTTGCTTTTCTTTATTGGTTTCCCCAAAAACTTCTTTATTCCAAATCTTTAAATCTTGTTTCAACCTTTTTAATTTCTCCTTTACCATTACAAGGCCGCACCCAACCACATTGTAGGTATCCCACTGTTTCTTAACAAAATCTGTAAAGCCTGTCACAGTAAGCCAAGCGTCCAAGGTTCTAAATGGTATAGGGCCCCAATCTACATATGTGGATTTTAGGAGCAAAGCACAATGATCTGATATTACTCTATCCAAGACATATTGTTTACTTCCTGGCCACACATCCTCCCAATCCCTGGTTACAAGGATCCTATCTAACCTACTTTTGGCAGATCCATTAGTTCTATACCACGTATACTTCCTACCAACAAGTGGTAAATCTATTAGTTCCATCCTTTCTATGAATTCATTAAAGCCTTGTATTTCACTTCTACTATTAATGCCTATATGATTGACTCCCTTTCTTTCCTATAGGTTTCTCATAGCATTAAAGTCACCTAAGATACACCACACTTTCCCACCCACTTCCTCCTTGTATTTTATTATATCTTCCCACATGCGTCTTTTTTCATTGATTTCGCATGGTGAGTACACGTTAATAATGTTAACCTGGATATTATCCTTACCCCATTTTCCGATGGTTATTATGAATCCTCTTTTAGAGATTGATTTTTCACATTTGAATTGGTTTTTACCCTAGATAGTAAGGATTCCCCCTCCACTATTTTCGGCTAGAGAATCTATCCATTCGTATTCGTCATCCCCCCAGATTGTAGAGCATTTTTCTCTATTAATTGTTCCCACTTTTGTTTCCTAGATACACATCATTCCTACTCCGTTCTTACTAATTATCTCTCTCGCATATCTCCATTTTGCAGGTCCCCCAATTCCCCTTATGTTGAGACTAACTATATTCATTTATCACCGTCATCATTCCCTTCTTCCCTAAGTCGTTTAATTTTACTATCTCTCTCTTCCATTTTTTGAAGTTGTTCTAGAATTCGGTTTTCCTCCCCTATAAATGTAATCCTTAGTTGTTTGCCTAGGTTCCAAATTGTATTTGCCTCAATAGAACTATTCCTCATCCAAAACAACCTATTACAATTAACTATATCAGTATCAGAGATTGAATTGCAAAGATTGTGTATGGCTGACCTTACTTGACGTCGTTGTTGAGTGGTATTCATGGATGATGTTGTAGTTACCGATATTAATTTTCCATTGTTTTGCTTGCTTGATTCCCCTGCGTAAAGATTCCTTTCTCTCATAAAGTGTTATGGATCCAACTTTGTTTCTTTGATAAGCACCATATGGGTTCCCGTTATTGTTTCTTTATCAATTGAATTCTTCTCACTGACAAAGTCTTCTAGAGCGAGATATGGGAAGATGCTATCGACCGTATCGCTCACCTTTTCACTCTCTACTTCAATTAGCCCAGATTTGTCCTTGGTTGTGCATTCCTTTCTAGCTTCATCTAGCTCTGTGGCCCTTGCGATTTTTGTTTTTAATTTTGTTTGGGCTGGCCCAGAAAGTGGCATGATAATACTAGTAGTACACCTTGGCTCGCTTTGTAGGGCCCTCAAATCTGCTTGTTTCACATAGATTGAATCTTCTCGTTGGTCTTCGTAATCCTTTGATCCTACCGTTTGAATAAGACATTCCTCTATCTCTTCCAAAGTCCTTGTCCTTTGCATTTCCCTATTCGTATAAGAAATAATCTGCTTTAAATGCTTTTGAAAAAAGGAAGCAGTTCCTTCCATATTAATGCTATTTTGATGTGATCCTGACACTTTCGTTGACTTCTTCAAACCTTTTTCATCGGGGTTGTTGTTGTCGTTGTTCAACTCTTCCGGTGAATGAAATGTTCCATCCTCGCCGGTGGAATTTTTATGAGTTCCATGGTTTCCAAAAATTTCTAAATACTCAGACTCTGACGATTCCATGAACCTCCCTCGGGAGGATGTGCTTGACGAAACACTTTCGCCACGTTTCTTGCTTCGCATATGGCACTGGCATTGTAAAGGTTCAGCGACTGTAATTTCTTCTTCTAAATGCACATTATATAAGTTCCCATTAATCGTCATCTTCTTATACATCTTTGTGTCACTACCTATTGGTAAGCGAACTTTCAAGCGTGCATACTCGAGTCGTTCCCAGGTCATTGTATTTTTATCAATGTCGATTAAAGTACCCACACTTGCTGTTAAAATACGAAAGCACTCTTCGTTCCATAAATATAATGGTATACCTCTACACCTTACCCACACGATTTTATGTCTAGGGCCAATGTCCTCCGTCCATGGTTGCAATGATGTAAACACCATTGATAACCATTCACTGTTTTCCTCGATAACCTTTTTCATATCTGTATCATCTTCCCCGGTTAGAAGAACTAAATTGTCCCCGAGATATCGAACTGAGATGAATTGTAATCCAGCCAGGAAAATACCCATTTGCTGATAGAGCGAGATACATATATCATAGTATCTGACCAACAGATACCAGCTGTATACATGCTTATAATTATTTTTTATATATTTTCTTTTGTATAATAATTCTTAGTAAGTTGTATTTTAGTATATATTTTTTTTAAATCAAGTAATCAAAAGTTATGAGTGAAAGAAATATTAATTGTTGAAATTTTTTTTGAAATTTAACTTCATATATTTTTATTTTTTACTTAGGCCCTATAAAATTGAAGTTATTTTTAAAAAGAATAATTTTAAAAAATTTATATTTTAGTGCAACTCATTCATATTTTCATTGAATTAATATTATAGTGAGTAATTTAATTTGAATTATTCTTTAAAATTATTTTTTTTATTTAATTTTATATTTTAAATTTTGTTTTTAAATAATTTTATTTAAAATTAAAAAAAATAAAAATAAAAATATCTGCAATGGCATATCTTGACCAATAATTGTGGAGAAGTCAAAATAATACACTCAAATTTATATATTTAATTATTATCACTAATACAATTAAATACATAATTTAATATAAATGTAACTACACCAAGAATAAATGTAAGTACAAAAGAAATCACACATTGAATATGGATATTCTTATATTTGAAGACATTTTTTCAGTTTTTTCGGATCATGTTCCAAAAAATAAATATGCAACTTCTCACTTGTAATTATTCTTTAAACCTTAGGGAATGATTTCTCTAAGTGAACAATTAGATTAGTAATATCATATTTCCTAATATCTGAAGAAGTTGAATCTATTCTTTTTATTTTTCATTAATATATCTATTTTTTAAGTTTAATATTAAAAAATAATTTATCATAATCAAATCAAAAATTCAAAGAAATAATTACTAAAAGAAAATTTTATGATAATTGAGCCAAAATTAAAAATCGATTATTGAAAAACACAGCACATTACTTTTTTATACATCAAAAATGAATATATAAAGACTCATGAGATTAAAAATATAATTCTAACTATTAAACTAATATTTCAGTATAAAAAATGAGAGTTACTTTTTTTCAAGGATGGAGAAAACAAATGAAAAATGAGAGTAAAAATAGTGAATTTGTGTCTAACTTATTTTTTTTTCTTTATAGACAAAAAGGAAAACATATGAGAGTGAAAGATAAGTACAATATATGATAAACTAAAAAGATAATGAGAAAGAAAGTAAAAAATATCTTAATAAATATTTTTATTTTTGTTATACTTTATTTTATGTTTTATTATTTATTAACGTTAAATGTTGTGTTATAAAAGAAATAAAAATATATCTAACTTAATTTCCCTTGATTTTTGATAAATACATTATATAATTTAAAAATTTTTAAAAATTTAAAAATATATAAAAATATTAATTTTAAAAAAATTAGGGGGGCCATGACCCCTTTAGCTCCTTTAAACATTCGCCACTGCCTACAAGTAAGAGGGGGAATTCATTTAGGCAAGGCAGATAGTAGGTAGACACTACTAATACCCCACTCGATCTATTGTCATTCATAGTCAAGATATCTTTAAAAGTCTAGTTTAATAAAGGTTAAACCATTCCAGAGGTCTCCATTTTTGTAGCGAAACTCTCAAGTAGGTCCCCCCATTTTTATTTGACTCAATTGAGTCCTTATACAGTAACGATGTTAATTATGTGTCTCGTATCAGCACGTGGTTTTATTTTTATTTTTTTTATTTTGAAATCTTTTTTATAATTTAAAAAATGTCACATGTCAATCTGACATTGTGTCATGTGGTAGAGATAGTGTGATGTGGCAGTGACAATGCCATGTGTCACTATTGGATGCGTGTGTGTGTCTATGCGTGCATGCGAGTGTGTGCGTGTGTGTGTGTGTGTGCGCATGTGTGTGTGTGTACGTGTGTGTTTGCGTGTGTGTGCGCGTGTGCGTGTACGTGTATGTGTGCGCGTGTGCGTGTACGTGTATGTGTGCGCGTGTACATGTGTGTGTGACTTTTTAATTATAATAACTTATGTTATCTTCATAATTTTCTGGTCCCATATGACTAATTTATTTTAAATATTGGTTTAAGTTTTTATATTTATGTTTCTATTAACAAATTTTAACATAAACTTTGTCTTGTATTTTTTTTTTATTTACGGGATCCATAATACACAATGTAACTACGTTTTATTTTAACAATAATATGTGTATAAGTGTTTTATTTTAATATAATGTATAATTTAAAAGTTTAAGTACAAATTTTAATTACATAACAATATTGTTTTACTACATTAATATATTTCTATTATTAGTATTGATATGATTAGTATTAATAAATATTTATTATTATTGTTATTAGTATTACTATTATTATTTTCATATTATTATTATTATTTGAATTAATATTATTATCAATATTATTAGTATTAATAAATATTTAATATTACTATTAGTATTATTGTTGTTGTTGATTTGTACTTGATTCATAACGCATTATATGTCTGTATTTTATTTTAACTATAACTCGTGTATACACATTTCATATTATTCTAAATATTTTATCTAAATCTTTTATGTTTATATTTCTTTTAACAAATTTTAACACAACCTTCATTTTATATATTTATTTTTTATGATATCCATAATGCACAATATACTTATATTTTATTTTAACAATGATACGTATACACACATTTTATTTTAATATAATGTATAATTTAATTGTTTAATTATAAATTTTAAGTATACAACAATAATATTTTAATATTGGTATTATTAATATTAATAATATAATCTAATATTGTTATCATATTTTAATTATTATACATATAATTATACACAATTATAGCACTTAAATATAATTATAAAAATAAATTATCTATTCAAAAATAATAATAATTATAATAAATGTTTTAATCTAAAAATATGTGATTAATTATTTAAAAATTTTCATACTATTATTATTAGTTTGTATGTCATTTATAATCCACAATATGTCTAAACTATTATAATAATAATAATAATATTATTATTATTATTATTATTATTATTATTAGTGTCAATATTATTATTAATATATATGGTTTTAATAGGAATTATATGTCACAATATATTTCATTATATATATATATAACATTATTTTTATTTATGATATTTTAAAGTTTAACTTTTTTGCACTAATACAAAAAAGGCTTTTAACGTCTGATATTTTCGGTTTTTGACATCTGCCCAAACACCGACGTCGTATTGGGTGACGTCAAAATTGACGTCGGAAAGGAGAGCAGACGTTAATTAACGTCGAGACCAGAAAAGTCAGACGTTAATTAAAGTCGGGGCCAGGAGAGTCAGACGTTAATTAACGTCGGGGCCAGGAGAGTCAGACGTTAATTAACGTCGGGGCCAGGAGAGTCAGACGTCAAATAACGTCTGTCAAGGTTCTACCAGACGTCAAACAGTGCTGTTTTTTTTAAGTTTTATTGTTTTTACAACATTCTCACACCTGAAAATCAGAAAAAATCCATAATAGTTTCTAAACGCTTTTCTTAAGAGTATTAACTTCTATATTCCATAACTACTAGTTAATCAATAACTAGAAAAAGCCAT
>Ga0214543_1001913_pt1 | contig 40928 bp, 33 predicted proteins | sample CNSS2metaG_FD_160094 | JGI IMG/M metagenome (GOLD analysis project Ga0214543, IMG submission 160094) | Root nodule microbial communities from cowpea collected in UCLA plant growth center, Los Angeles, California, USA - CNSS2 | ecosystem: Host-associated > Plants > Roots > Nodule | place: USA...
AATCAATCCCAAATTAGTAATATTGATTCTAACGATTAACAAATCAGAGCACAAAATCAATCCCAATTAGTAATATTGATTATAACCATTTGAAGAAATATTTCTTCTAATTATTAGAATCATATCACTAATTTCTCTTCCAAAGGGTAGAAAGCAGGTTGAGTTGTTGGGCTCACGAGAAGAAGTGCAATAATTAATAACAAATTGGGCTTTTCCCTCTTTATTCCTTTTTTTTTCATCTCTCTTTTTTTCCTTTTTTTTTCTAAAATTAAAGTTTGAAAATCTTTGAAGAAAATAATGTTTCACATTTTTTTTATTTTTGAAAATAAATTTATTTACCCAGACGAAATTGGGTGTTGACAATCCCCGACAAATTGGATTTCTGAAGTTGGCATAAGCACTTGAGCATGGGGATCTTGAACTTCATCAATCATCACATGCGTGTACTGGGGCAATAGAGGTGAGGCCCTACCCATTCGAAAAAATTATTTCATAATTTGCTAACACGTATACAAAGAAGTCAAATATCATAAATTTCACAAAATTTTGACAGCATTTTGCATTGGTCTCTGAAGTACATGAAATGAAAGTGATCAGTCATGATCACAATCAAGTATGCATCCAAAGAACAACACAAAGTAGTCTCAATCGAAATTTTATGAAATTTATGCGTAAACCTCAATGTACACATTGTAGCAAATTATGAAAAATATTTTTTTTAAACTGTCCGATCAAACAATTCAAGATTTAATACAAACGATTAAAAATTTGATCATTTGTGCTAAATCTCAAACGGGAACTAAGTTTCGCTCAGTGTATACTAAAAGTATAATAAATCTACATATATAAAATAACAATTAATGCAACAATAATATTCAAAAATAAAATACAATTAGAATTATTTAAACATGCAACATCTAACAATAAATATAATTTTATTTCCTAATTTTAAATATTATTTATAAAAATTTTCAAATAAAAAAAATTAGGCCAAAAAAACTAACAAAACAAATAGTATAAGATTAAAAGTATAATGGAAAAAAAAAATACAAGCAATTATATACATACAATGAACAAGAGATAACAAGCAAATGAAAGAAATGAAAAACTAACCTTTTGTACCAAATTGAAAGACGAACTTGGAGATGGAGGCTAGGGTCTTCGCACGCTACTGGCCAAATGGGAATGAAGAGCACGTGGGAAGAATCTCAAAACGCTACAAATGGGGATGAAAACGCAAAATATTCGGTTCAAAATGCCTAACATCAATCCACAATCAAATCCCAACAAGTTTGGTGGTGAAAAACGTTCACCTAGAGGATGTCGAAATGGTGGTCGCCGGTCGTGAACGATCGCGAAACAGTGGAACAGCGTAGGGTTTCTGCGTTTTGTGCAGAGATAATTAAAACTTAACGTTAGTGGGATGGGGGGCCGACATTAATTAACGTCAGGTGACAAGAAGTCAAACGTTAAGTGACGTTAGAGAAACAATGGTCCGACGTCCTTTTTTAAATAACGTCGGGGTTTCGAGGGGTAGACGTTAAATTACGTCTGATCTAGAACATGCAGACGTTAAAAAAGTCCCATAATTTAAAAAAATGTTACCGGTCATTTTTAGTGTGGGATTTTTTTTGGGCAGACGTTATAAGGACGACGTTATAGGGTTTTATTTGTGTCAATGATATATAAAAAATATTGTTTTCTTTGTATATTTTAAAAAATATAGTGGTATGAGATTCCTAACTTTATAGTATATGATTTCTTGTGAATCTTTCATTTTGCCCAAGTTTCTTTTCTCTTTTATATCATGGGTTCTAGTCGGTCCAATAGTATGTTTTATTATATGTTATAAATATATTCATGTTCTTTTGCCAATCATCACCATTATATATAAAAATAATATTATTGGCAGTCTACGAATAAGAAAATACAAATGAACAATATATTTTAAAAGAAACACCAAATGCTATAATCATTACATATGCAAAAGTTACACATCACAACATTGACTCTTACTCTTTCACAATTATCTCAGACCACATGCGAAAACAGTACATAATATAACTTCAACTTATTTTATTAACGTTAAAAGCAGCAACACTGTTCTATTGGTTTCATCCAAAAAATGTAACTTGACATGGCTAGTGATGTTGAGGATCTGGGCCTGCAGGCGAAACTCTCTCCAACCTTCCACCAAGCATTGACCTCTTTTGGTGCCACTCACCATTTCTTACATTGTTGATCAATTCACGTAACCCAAGTTTGCCATTAATCTTTGTCTCATGAACCAGTCTTGCCTCTGCACTGACAGCAAGCAATGCAAGAACAATCATCAAGAGAACACAACTTAGCTTCATTGAACTAGCCATAGCAAGCACTAAGAACAAGAACAATATAAGCTAAGAACAAAGTTGTGGATTTGTAATTGAGTGAAGTATATGGCATGACAAATGCACCGTATATATATACACACACACCAAGGTTGTAATATATCCAAAAGGTTAGAAAATAGTGTATAACTTTTCTATTGGAAGGCTTTGTAACCACATAACTATAATCCAATTTAGTAAACTTGTCTTATTTCTCTTTTGGGTTCATTATATTATATCATCTTATCATGTTGTTCAACTTGGTACTCACAAAATGTCAAATGCTACTTATTGGATAGAGTGTTGATAAACATACACTTCAATTATACACTTATTCAACACTATACAATATGCTTATTTTAAAATATAAAATAATTTAGAAAAAAATAGCTACAAAAATAAAAATATTAACTTAATTGGTGTTTTTATAGGTGTAGAAAAATTGAGGAGTGTAAATCTAACATTTTTCTATGGGATAATGCAACTATATTATTAGGAGTGAGTTTAAGTTTAACTCATCCTTCCACATCGATATCATAATTTGTAAGGTGATTATTGTTACAACTTATATTCTACAAATCGATTTTAGTGTGAGACCTCCAACACACCATTTTATGTCAAAACACATTGTATAAAACTAAATATTTGTGGGTGGTGGTCCAATATCAAATAGTACGATATGATAAATAGACCTAACTAAGATAAAATTTTACCATATTATAAAGTGTGTTTAAATCAAACTTAAACTTTCAAAGTCATTGTATAAGACAGAGCATTGACTTCACTTATACATTAATACTTCATTGTAAAAAAGAGACTTAAAACCTAACACTAATATAATAAACTCAACAAATAAGAATGATTAAGATAAATTTCATATAATTATTATTTTAAAAAATAAACTTTTAAATCTAATTCAAACTTACAAAACCAATAATATCTCTAGTCAAGGTAGAATTTTCTGAATTTTATCCTCCCATGTATAAATATGTGAGGAGACCAAACCAATTCATCGTAGATTGTCTTGTTCATATTATTGGAAAGATTGAGGGAGAAAAGGTGTAACGACAAAAGACAGATATGTGTTATGGTAGAAAAAAAAATTGCAAGATATGCATGCCGTGTAAACTTTTGTGCTTTGTCCACGTGAAAGGTAAGTGTTTACATTTTGTCCTAAATGCCGTCTTTGCATTAACCGGAGAATGCAGACGTCATTTGACTCATTTCGCATGATTTATTGACAAAGCTTTTGGTTTATTTGTAAAATGCTCACACCATAAAGATTTTGTATTATTCTTGTCCACACTTTCAAGTGGACAATGGGACGCGACTAATGTTAAAGTTAGGTGTTGTCGACTTTTGATTAATCTCTTATCGCTTTTTATTTTCAAAAACATTTACTCACCAATAATAATCATAATACAAATACCCATTTTTTATTATGATATCAAGTTAAAATTTAATATTTATATTAGTTTTTAAATTTAATAAATATAATAGTTATACTATCATTGTTATTGTACTATACCTAGGCGGACCAAGGTAACTACACGGCCAAGACCGCCTAGGTATAGCCCCACAAACAAAATCAGTACATGAGTAACCAGTTAAGCATGATCACATGGCCCAAGCCGCCCACCGTAAATGATAATACATAATAACAAGTTGCTAACTCCAAGCTTAGAATATCACAAGCAAGGCCCCTAGTATCAACAACCCTAACACAGGACTTGTGCTTGGCCCAAGCCCATCTAGGCTCCGAACATTGGCCCAGCATAGCTGGGAGGGCCCAACCCATAAGGATGACAAACATAATTAATAACTTTATAAATACACGTGAACCCCAGCAATTAAGAGGTACGCTTTCATTAATTCTCTAATATGATATTTGATTTCTGAAGAGCCCTTTGCTGACTTGATCGTCGGAGCCCTTTCTGTAGGTAACCCCTTAAGGATTTGGACCGCCTACTTTAGGAGATGACATGTATAAGTCAAGAAGGAGCCGACTCGAGAGGCCAATGATTGAAGTAAGAAATTATTTGTGTTCCCTAATATCTCTTATTTGTTCTCCGCAAGAACAATTATATTTCATATTCAATTTTTTTTTTTTAGTTTTTTCATCAGCAATTATATTTTTTAAGGAAACGAAATAAATTATAAATTTAAAGGAAACACAAAAATGAAAAAAAAATGCAACTATATTGGTAGAGTATTTGAAGTTTCTTTAACAATTTTTAATACATCAATAGCCTTACTTTTTTTTTTTGAAATTTTCAAATGTAAAAAATTATTTAGTTATATAAAATATGTAAACAAAATGAAATGTATTTCTATATTTTATATATATATATATATATATATATATATATATATATATATATATATATATAAAATATAGTTGATAATAGTTTTTAATTTGTTTTTTGTTAAAATAAGAATGTCATTGTGTTGTACATGTTACATATTGTGGATCGCAAACAGACACGCACACGAGCAATTACAAGATGAAAGTAAAATAACAAGAACACAAAGGATTTACGTGCCCAATAAACCCTTCAGACTCCACATCCTTGCCTTACCGTCCCTGCATGTATTCTCGTACTTTTTGCCCTCTCAAAGATCTTATTCATTCTTTCAGCAACACCATTCTGCTGAGGTGTCTCAAGAAGAGTTTTAAGCATTCTAATTCAATTCTTACCATAATAATCAACCAATTCAGAGCTACTATATTCACCACCTTTATCATACTTGAAAATTTAATATTTAACCATGTCTCATTCTCAAGAGTAGCTTTCCACTTCTTAAAGGTATTAAACACTTCTAATTTTTGGTTCAAAAAATAAATTCATACCTTTCTAGTGGAATCATTAATGAAAGTGACATAATATCACGATCCTCTTAATGATGAGACTAATGTTGGCCCTTACACATCTGTATGACCAAGCTCCAACTTCTCAAGCTTGGGCATCCTCCTTGTCTTGGCAAAAATAACTCTTTTCTGCTTCTCAAACACACATGGTTCACAAAAACCAACTTTTACCTCTTTCAATTCTAGAATCTTCCCCTTTGAGACCAATACCTTCAAACCTTTCTCACTCATGTGACCATGTCTTTGGTGCCACAAAGTTGAATGGTTACCAATATCGTCACTAATTGAATTTACTTCTTTTGCAAATAATTCTACCATGTAGAGGGTTCCTGTCTTCCAGTTGCGAGCAACAACTAGATTTCCCTTCACCACCTTCCACTAACCGTCTCCAAATATGACTTGATATCCCTGAACATCCAACATGCCCATAGAGATTAACATTTTTTCAGTCCTGGAACATATTTGACATCCTTCAATGTCCAAACTATACCACTAGAAGTTCTAAGATTTATATCTCCCATGCTTGCAATGTCCAAAGCTTCATCATCTGGTAGACAAACTTTGCAAAAATTTGTAGTTCGGAAAATTTTCATCAAGTCCTTGCAAGGAAAAGCATGGAACGATGCACCAAAATCCATGATTCAGGATTCAAACTTGCTCTCAACACAACATAGCAACACATCATCAATATCTTCTTATGCCGCATTCACTATGTTGTCATGCCTTTTTTCTTTATTAGTAGTAGGAGAAGTCATTGGTGTCTAAAGTTTTCAATCTATAGATAATTCGAACAAGTAATATCCTTGCGAGTTTTGGATTGTCCTCATTTCTTGGACTTTGATCTGCCACTCCTAGAACCCTTCCCTCTTTCAGGCCTTCTGCCTCTACTTTTAGTGCTTAATAAGGAACCTGTTGATTCTACGACATTCCTTCTACGAACATCCTTACTAAGGATTAAATCCCTAATTCTTTCAAATGTTAATTTTGTAGTCCTAGATGTACTGCCTAGAATTCCATACCAACTACCAAGCAACGAAGATAACAACAACGGGACTTGTACATCATCCTCAAATTTAATATTTATTGAAACCAATATTGACAACAAGGAATTAAATTCGTTCACATGATTTATGACACTAGAACCTTCTCGCATCTTCGTATTAACTAATTGACGAATCAAGAATTCCTTGTTTGATGCCGATGACTTTTCATACATGTTTGATAATGCCTTTATCAAACTATATGTCGTCTTTTTATTGAATATATTGTAAGCAATATTCTTCGCAAATGTTAATTTGACGATGCCCAAAGCCTACTGATATAGCAACTCCCAATCTTCCTGAGACATAGTTGCTGGTTTATTCTCAGACATAGGTTGGTACAACTTCTTTTGATACAGATAATAATCCTCAATCTACATCTTCCAAAATCCAAAATCACTTTCGTTGAACTTGGCAATCTTAACTTTCCCGTCTTCTGCGACTGTTCTCTCTTGTGTGAAACCTTGAGCTCTTGATACCAGTTGTTGGGGATCGCAAGCATACACGCACACGAGCAACTATAACAAGAACACAAAGGATTTACGTGGTTCTGTCAAAATGACCTACGTCCACGACGAGTACACTAAATGGTATTCTTTTTATTGATAAACAAGTAGATGAGTATTTATAAAAGATAGAGCAAGTAAATGGGTCAGATCTAATAAACCCTTCATAGTGCGCATACTCAACATTACAATCCTAGTAAAACTAACACAACTATATCAATAATCAACTATTTTTGTGAATTTTACGGCAACAAAAAATATATATAAAAATGGAGATCAAACCAAAATTCAATATAGCAAATACGAGCAAGATGATATGCATCTCTACAAAAATTATAAATTTATTTGTTATCAATATTATAATACTCAACTATCTTTTTTAGGAAATAAGTGACTTTTAATAATTCAAATTATTGTCACGTACTACTCAAATAAGTACTGTATTTTTCACATCAATTAAAATTTTAGAAAAAAATAAATCAATTTCATGCCACAAGTATTTAAGAAAAAGGAAGTTATTGCCTTCTGCGTAAACATTAAAGAATTAAAATATGAAATTTTAATATTAACGTATCAAGTTTATTTCTAGCAAGTGTTTGTAAATTGTTACTGAATAATTTCTTGAACTCGTTTTGATCTTATAGACTCCATTCTAATGGTTGTGCAGTTCTATAATAGTATATAACTGTGAGAACCCCTTTTTGTTTTTCCTTTCTATGTACTCTCTCTCTGCTAGCACTCACACAGAAACAACACTCCACTCACCTTGCACCTCTCTTCCTCACCATTTTCTCTTCCTTCTCTCTAACAAACAAAGGGGTTTGGGCTCCAATTCAGTTTCTGAATTCTGCTTTCTTTCTTCTGTAACAGCAATCCAACTTGAGGCTAACACAGAATCTCCTCCCCAAGCTGTTCATTCCATCTCTACGTCTCCTTAGGTGCTGAAATCAAATCATCTTCCAGTTGAGAGCTGAATTTGCTTGTGATTATTGAGAAGGTAAGGGAAGCTAACCCCTTTTACTCAAATTGTATAGAAAATCCGTTGATGAGTCTGAATTGCATGTTTAATTGTTGAATTGATGTTTGAATTGCATCAATTGGTGAATGATTGAATTGTGTATGAGGAAAACTGGGCTACTACATGTGGGAACAGGTTCGTAATCTGGTATTTTCGCCTAGGCACTACAGTAGGGGTACTTTAGTTTGTGTTTTCATCAGTGAGAATGTATGTTTTAATGTAGCTTTTTGCAAATCAGACCTTGCATGGTTGGAATGTCATTATCAATGTATTCCATGACGAAATTGGATAAATACAAATTATGAGGAGTTGTGGTTGAAATAGAATTTCAAGGGAAATTCAGGTGAATTTGTTAGTGTGTGTAAGGACGTGAGGAATCCATATTGGTTGGTATCCTGAAACTCCAATAATCATTCACGCTTAGATAAAGTAGAATGGATTATGTCGTGAGAAGTAGCAGGAGGTCCTAGTCTTTGGACTTGATCCAGTCCTAGACGCGAAGGGGACTTACCCTGGGAACGGTTGGGTGAATACTCCATGTGTCCAAACTCTACACAGTCTGGGAACCGTTACAGGTGCAAGCCACCAAGAGCTCCAATGTCGCTTACACAATCCGGATATCGAGTCTAGAATTATATAATTGAATTATGTGCTATAAATAATATTTCTAATTGTGAAGTGTATCGTTTTCTCTTATTTTAGTTAGCTTACCCTTCTTGTTTGTGTTTGCTTGCTCTTGTGTATTCTCCTTTGCAATGATCACCTACGACTGGTGTGAGCATAGTCGAATCTAGATGAAGATACCCCCCTTCTGAGTAGGAGTTGACGCTTTACTGAGAGATTCTGCGATAGTTTTTGGGTTTGATGCTGTAAAGTTTTGGTATGTGCAGTTTAGCATTTTCTTGTACCTACACTTGCCATGAGTGTTTTCATGTGGCTTTTGGATGACTGTACGAACATTATATTCATACATATAAATTATTTGTTAGTTATATCCTACTACCTGCTTTGTTTGATCATAATATAATGTTTGATTTAGTAGTGTGAAAGCTGTTAAATGGGATGTTACATTTTGGTATCAGAGTAGTAGTTCCTTTAGGGCCTGTAGGTATGAGTTTGCTTAGTTTCTGTTGCGTGTTTCTCATGGTGTTTTGGTATAGTTATAGTATCTGTTAGCTAGACTGATGGTTCCTCTCTTTGTGTGGTCAGAGCTATGGCACCTAGGCCTCCTCCTCCTCCTCTTCCTAGCCCGGATAGTTCTCACTTGGTGGGGACAATTAAGGTGATGTTAGCAGCCATACAACAGCAGAATGCTAACATGGTGAATCAGCACAACCTAGCCTTGCAGCAGATGGAGTCTACTAGGCTCGCAGTAGAGGCGACTCAGCAAAGGCATTTGGAAGCCCTGCATCAGCTAGGGGAGAATCGTTGTTCTGTGGCTTGATCTTCCCAAGCTCCACCCTCTCGAGTACAAGAGTGGAGTTTGGAGGATTTTCTTCAACATCACCCATATCCCGCTTCGATGGCAAGACCACCCCGTATGAGGCAGATCAGTGGATGAGGGATATGGAGCGAATTCATGATGCCAAGAGGTGCTCAATAGAGAATAGGTTGGCATATTCTGAGTACCTGCTAGCCGGAGAGGCTGTCCACTGGTGGTCAAGTATGAAGATGATGCTAGAAGACAGTAAGGAGCCTGTCACTTGGGAGTTGTTCAAGAGGAAGTTTTACGCTGAGTACTTCCCAAACTCAGTGAGGTATGCCAAAAAGGTGGAGTTCTTGCAACTGATGCAAGGGGAGATGTCAGTATCAGAGTATGCTGAAAAGTTCAAGCACATGGGTAGATTCCACACCTTAAAGATGGTTGAGGATTGGCAGTATAGGAAATTTGAGAATGGGTTGAGAGGCGATCTCAAACTCATGGTGGCACCGCTCTCTATCAAGGAATTCCCTGCCTTGGTGGAGAAAGCAAGGGTAATGGAGAAGCTAAAAGCTGAAGTTGAAGCTCAGTAACGGTCTCAACAGAAGGTGGAAGGACCATCTGGGTCTACGAGCCGACAGGATGATAGGAGGAAGCCCTACTCCAGACCTCAGCCTCAGGGGTCCAGGAGACCCTCACCTCAGTCTCATCAGTCTTAGTCTCATCAGCCTCAGTCTCATCAACATTACTCTCACAGGTCGCGGTGTTTTCATTGTGCAGGGCCCCACATGAGGAGTGCTTGTCCTCAGCTTGGTGGTAGGCAGACATGTTATAGATGTGGCCAAGAAGGCCACTTCCTCAGAGATTGCCCCACTGGTAGGAGTGCAGTGTCGAGGCCTCTGACGCAGTCTCAGCCACAGCAGACACAGAGGAGTGTAAGACCCCAGGCAACCGGCTGAGTGTACGCCATGACAGGTACAGAGGACGATAGATCAGGTAACCTCATCTTTGGGTCTTGTGTGATTGCTGGTAGAAGCTTGCGTGTTCTATACGACTCGGGAGCGACACACTCTTTTGTGTCAAAGTCTATAGTGGTAGAGTTGGGTCTTCTGGTGAGGGGACTCCAGTACGACCTAATGGTGTCCACACCTGCTTCTGGGTTGGTCAGAACCTCGACTTTGTGTGCCAGATGTTTGATCAAGGTTGAGGGACGTAAGTACAGGGTAAACCTCATATGTTTACCTCTGGAGGGGCTAAATGTGATCTTGGGAATGGATTGGCTATCTGCTAATCTCATTCTCATTGATTGTAATGAGAAGAAGGTGTTGTTTCGCAGCTTAGAGGATGAAGTTATGTTGATGTCCTCACAACAGGTGGATCAAGCCATCAAGGAGGGATCTCGGTGTTTCTTAATTCTGACTCAAATGTCTGTTGAGAATGGAGATGGACACCTTGAGACGCCAGTGGTAAGGGAATTCTCAGATGTTTTCCCTGAGGATGTGCCGGGCTTGCTCCCTTCCAGGGAGATAGAGTTCTCTATTGATCTGGTGGAGGAACTGCTGGAGAAACAGTTTATCCAACCCAGTGTGTCACCTTAGGGAGCGCCAGTATCATTGATAAAGAAAAAGGATGGCAGCTCTAGGCTTTGTTTGGACTACAGGCAACTCAATAAGCTAACCATCAAGAACAAATATCCTCTGCCAAGGATAGATGACTTGATGGATTAGTTGCACGGCGCTGCGGTGTTTTCAAAAATTGACCTAAGATCGGGATACCATCAGATTAGAGTTAAGTCCCATGATGTGCAGAAGACCGCTTTCAGATCCAGATATGGGCACTACGAGTACATAGTGATGCCTTTCGGTGTGACTAACGCCCCTTCATTGTTCATGGACTATGTGAACAGGATCTTCAGGCCATTTCTAGACAAGTTCATGGTGGTTTTCATCGACGACATTCTGATATATTCTAGAACTCGTGAAGAACATGCGGAGCATTTGAGGACAGTTTTGAGCATCTTGAGAGAGAAGCAGCTGTATGCAAAACTGTCAAAGTGCGAGTTCTGGATGACCACGATCCAATTCTTGGGACATATGACCTCAGCTCAGGGCATATCTGTGGATCCATCCAAAGTGGAAGCTGTGTTGAAGTGGGAACATCCTAAATAAGTGACTGAGATTAGAAGCTTTGTGGGGCTGGCAGGCTACTATCGGAGGTTCATTGAGGGATTTTCTAAGATTGTGGCACCCTTGACACAACTGACTCGCAAGGATCAGCCTTTTACTTGGACCGACCAGTGTGAAAATAGTTTCCAAGAGTTAAAGCAGAAGTTGACTAGTGCTCCCGTGTTGGTCATTCCTGATACCAGTAGACCCTTCGAGGTTTACTGTGATGCCTCCCATCAAGGGTTAGGATGTGTTCTGATGCAAGAGCGAAGAGTGGTTGCATATGCCTCAAGACAGCTGAAAAGTCATGAGAAGAACTACCCCACACATGATCTTGAGTTAGCAGCTGTAGTGTTTGCACTGAAAATCTGGAGACATTATCTATATGGTGCTCAGTTCCAAGTCTTCAATGATCACAAGAGCCTGAAGTACCTGTTCGACCAAAAAGAGTTGAACATGAGACAGAGATGTTGGATGGAGTTTTTAAAGGACTTCGACTTCGAGTTGTTGTACCACCCAAGAAAAGCTAATGTGGTGGCTGATGCCCTAAGCCGAAAAACAATCCATGCATCTTATATGATGGCCAAGGAGTTGGATTTGGTGGAGCAATTCAGAGACATGCAATTGCAAGTGACCTTAGGAGAGGATGTCATTAGATGCAACCATCTAACCATGTCTAGTGATTTCCTCGTCCTGATAAAGGAGAGGCAGTCATTGGACCCCAAGTTACAGAGAACAGTGGAGTTGCTTGGTACTGAGAAAGCCAAGGACTTTGTGATAGAGAGTGATGGGGTGTTAAGGTTCAGAGGCAGGGTCTGCATACCTGAAGATTTGGAGGTGAAGGGTATGATTCTTGAAGAGGGGCACAAAATTCGTTTTAGCATGCACCTAGGCATGACTAAAATGTACCATGATCTGAAAGAATCCTTTTGGTGGTCGGGAATGAAGTCAGATGTGGCTCGATATGTGGCATCCTGTTTGACCTGTCAGAAGGCTAAGGCAGAACACCAGGGACCTAGAAGGATGCTGCAACAGTTGGAGATCCCAGAGTGGAAATGGGATAGCATTGCTATGGATTTTGTTACCCATTTACCACAGACGGCGAGGAGCCATGATGCCATAAGGGTTATAGTAGAGAAATCAAATCATCTTACAGTTGAGAGCTGAATTTGCTTGTGATTATTGAGAAGGTAAGGGAAGCTAACCCCTTTTACTCAAATTGTATAGAAAATTCGTTGATGAGTTTGAATTGCATGTTTAATTGTTGAATTGATGTTTGAATTGCATCAATTGGTGAATGATTGAATTGTGTATGAGGAAAACTGGGCTATTGCATGTGGGAACACGTTCGTAATCTGGTATTTTCGCCTAGGCGCTGCAATAGGGGTACTTTAGTTTCTGTTTTCATCAATGAGAATGTATGTTTTAATGTAGCTTTGTGCAAATCAGACCTTGTATGGTTGGAATGTCATTATCAATGTATTGCATGACGAAATTGGATGAATATAAATTATGAGGAGTTGTGGTTGAAATAGAATTTCAAGGGAAATTCAGGTGAATTTGTTAGTGTGTGTAAGGACGTGAGGAATCCATATTGGTTGGTATCCTGAAACTCCAATAATCATTCACGCTCAGATAGAGTAGAATGGATTATGTCGTGAGGAGTAGCAGGAGGTCCTAGTCTTTGGACTTGATCCAGTCCTAGACGCGAAGGGGACTTACCCTGGGAACGGTCGGGTGAATACTCCATGTGTCCATACTCTACAGAGTCTGGGAACCGTTAGAGGTGCAAGCCACCAAGAGCTCCAATGTCGCTTACACAATCCGGATATCGAGTCTAGAATTATATAATTGAATTATGTGCTATGAATGATATTTCTAATAGTGAAGTGTATCGTTTTCTCTCATTTTAGTTAGCTTACCCTTGTTGTTTGTGTTTGCTTGCTCTTGTGTATTCTCGTTTGCAATGATCACCTACGACTGGTGTGAGCAGAGCCGAATCTATATGAAGATACCCCCGTTCTGAGCAGGAGTTGATGCTTTACTGAGAGATTCCGTGGTAGTTTTTAGGTTTGATGCTGTAAAGTTTTGGAATTTGCAGTTTAGCATTTTCTAGTACCTACACTTACCATGAGCTTTTTCATGTGGCTTTTGGATGATTGTATGAACATTATATTCATACATATAAATTATCTGTCAGTTATATCCTACTACCTGCTTTGTTTGATCATAATATAATGTTTGATTTAGTAGTGTGAAAGCTATTATTTATCCAGCGGGTACGGTACGGGGGAGCTACTACCCATATCGTACCCGCCCCGTTGACATCCCTATCTACCACCCCTATTAGATCGGAATCTGCCACCTCTGGAAGAATTGGATGTGGGTCTAGAAGAGATTCTTGAATGATCATTAGATGTAGAAGTCACATGAGCTTGCACCAGATGTTGTTCTTGGAGGCAATGTTTCTGAAGCCTTTCTTCTTGAGCCAGTAGTAACGCTTCTACATCTTCCACGGTATATGGATCCAAGCGAGAAGTTAGAGTCGTGACGAAATCGTCAAATTTCTCAGGTACACTATCAAGAATGGCTTCGATATGGGTTGACGTAATTGTACCTTAGCTTTCAAATCTTGGCTTTTGTGTGTGTGGCATAGTACATGCGCAACCGATCCCAGACTTGTGTTGAAGTATGAAGGCCCACCATCTTGGTCAAGAGAGGTTCTGTCATAGAGGCCAAGAGTCAGGCAAGAAGAAGTCGATCTTGTTGACGATGAAGGGCGGTATTTGGGGGAGGAGTGTGTTGCTGTATTATCAAACGAAACTCAAGATTCATCCAAGAATTGTAATAGATTAAGACCTTCCACGGTGGCTAGAATTTGTTGTTGCCAAAGGAGATAGTTGTCTTCATCCAATTTTAGACGGATGGGTGTATTGAAGGTTTTGGGGAGAAGAGAAGATTTTTCTATAGTGAGGTAGGGAGTAACTAAGGAAGAAGAAGTCATGGTTGAGCAAAATTTTTAACTCTAGATACCGTGTAAGATGAGAGAGAAAAAACATATATTATTACTATAAACAGATAGCTATATATAGGGTACAAAAGGTGTGTTGTAAAGTCATGTAATAGTTTCTTAGATAACATTGGGTCAAACAGTGTAAACAACTAAAATGCTATCATGAAACATTTGAAAGGTGTGTTGTAAACAAAGAGCTATATATAGGGTACAAAAGGTGTGTTGTAAAGTCACGTGATAGTTTCTTAGATAACATTGAGTCAAACAGTGTAAACAACTAAAATGTTATCATGAAACACATTTAAAAAATCAAATAAAATTAAAAAAAAATTGGCTAAAAGACTAAATTCACGCATTTCTAAAGTTGGAGGACTAAATTGGACTAAAATTTCAAAGAAGGACTAATTTTAATTTTTACCTAAATTTTAAGGGATAAAAGCATATTCAACCATTATAAATTAAAAATATCACATTTGATAACATAAACTTATTAACAATACAAACAGTAAAAAATCTACTAATTATGATCATAATATTTTAGATTAAAAATGATATTCATAATTAATTAGTGTTTACTTTTTTTCGGTCTTGCATCTCAAATAACCACATTGGAAGCCTTAGATATCATGGAACTAATGTCTTTTCGCACAAAGATTATGACAAAATATCGACATAAATGAGATTGGCAATAAAGTCAGAATTTAATATTATCTTTCTTAATTCTTTATATAAGCAACTATCAACTGTGGAAATAAACAAGATGGCATGTTAAGATAGTCTTTTTTTATATAGTAAAAGGTCTTTGAAAAGTTATTTAAATAATAAAAAAAAGATCAAACTCAACAGTTAAAAAGCCTTTTAATCGGGCTGGTAAAGTTCTGTTGTGGACTTTTTCCTTGGTAGATATGTTTAAGTTATTACGTGAATGAGTTTTAACTTATTAGATACATTCGGATAGTTTGTCGTGTAAAATGGTGATTTACATTTCTATTTATAATTAATAGTGGTTTTGAGCTTTTGAAATTCGTGTAGATATATGTAAGAAGAATAATAAGTTCAATTATTTGATTGGGAGAATCACAATCAACATATATTGTTTCAATAATATGACTAATTGTTTTTCTTTATATTACTTTAATCTTTATAAGAGTTGAAATAATTTAGTTGATAAAGAATATCTACTTGTTTTAGGTGGTAAGATCAAACTTTAAAATAAACTCAATCAAAACTTAAAACATAAATTATAATAAATAAATAGGTTAAATTGAGACTAAATAATCATGATATAGGTTCAACCCATATATGTGAAAACTTGATAACCCATTCATGTATTTAAATTAGACATCTCAAAGTGGACTAGGTCCATCGGACCAATCTACCAGCTCGTTAAGAAATTGGCGGGCCAAGTTGGAGTTTCCAACCCGTCAACCTACTGTGGCTCGGCCCACCTAATTTGTCAAAGTAGCGGACCAGTCCGTCCTGATCCATTGATCTTTTTTTTTTTAATTTTGTTATGTTTAAAAATTAAATTTTTTTATATTATATAAAGAAATTTTATAAATAAAAATTAAAAAAAATTAAAAAAATTAAAGAAAATTTTAAAAAAATTGAAAAAAAGAAAAAAAATGACGAGCCAACTCACCAACCCATCAGTCCATTTTGAGGTGGAACGGTTTATAGTGTCTAACCCATTCCAAGGACGGACCGATCCAAAACGGGCTGTGCTGCTCGTTTTGTCACCCATAACTTAAATATGCTTTATTTATTTGAAATCTTGATTCCATAAAAGTAGTATATCTATTTATGGATGAAAGTTCGAAAAGAGAAAAGGTTTGTTGTCATGCATCGCTTCATCCTTTTCCAAAAGTGATTTATCTAAAACGTTATTAGATGAATAATTAAAGCACGAAGAGAGTAAGACAGGGAGATTTTATAATTCAATTATTATCCATTATTACATGAACGAATCCATCAAAAAGTAAAATGAGATGTAAACCAAAACCTAAATTCATATAAAAAAAATGTAAAAAATAAACTTTTTTTTAAGGAACTACGTACAATCCAGAATAATAAGAATTGAAACTTCTTATGAAAAAACTCTAAAATAATAACATAGGGAGCATAGTTGAAAAGTAAGAGTTTATGATAAGACTCTTGCTGCTGTAGCAAGTTTGAGCTTTATCTTTTTTATGGCTGCAAGGACTTCCTATGCGCATGTTGGTCAGAACGTCTTTTCATGTCCAAGAATAAAGCAATAAAAACAGTCAATAATTGATGACAAAATTTGAAATTGGAAATTAGCCATGCTTGTGAATCATGCTAATGCATGAGAATGTGATTAGGATTGTTTTAGTTTAAGTTAATTTGTGAATTGTTCCGATTTTAAGTATATTGAAATAATATCTTTAGAATTAATCACTACTTCATCTAAGGTATGACTTTGATTGTTAATCGATGTGAAATTATGTGAAATTATTAGTAGTAGGAGAACAAATGTCCTAGATAAGGGCTAATGAAAAAGAAAAGGTTTCAATTTTCTTGGTAAACGATGGTTTGTCTCTTAAATCTTGTTTTTGTCTTCATAGACAACACCAATGTTCCAACCTAAAAAAATGTTGAAAATACGCTAAGTTTGGTTACAAAGTTATGTCCTTCGATCTAAAAAATGTCAGTGCCCACTAGTGCAAAAAGAGCTTATTATGATAGGTAAAAAAGACTTATTATGACAGGTATGTTGGCATTATAGTTGCAGAAGTCATAAAAAATATGTTTTTTCTATGACATCGTGAAAATCTGTCATAATAAGTCCAACTTACTATGATAGGTATTTCTACACCTAACATAATAAGTGAGTATTTTTTTTTTCAATTTTCCTCCATTCATAATAGTATTACCTGAATATAATAATATACAATTTTCAAATAAAAGAATTTCATTAACTTACTTTATCCAAATAATATTATCCAAAAAAGACTTACTTTATCAAATTATATATACATAAAGATGTTTTGCCTAATAAAATTCTGAAACAAAAGGAAAAAAAAGTAGAGAAGAAACCCTAACATTGATCCTGTTCACCGAGAGAAGCTTCATCATCATCGTTATTGGCATCTTCGATTTCAAAACCAGCATTGTCATTCTCCAAAGCATCCAAGTGCGCAAGTGCCGCCTGAATTAAATTGTAACAAAAAAGCACTTTTATCATATTCCTCATTCAATTTTATGTTCATACATATTTTTTTGAAAAATTGAAAAACAGAAAAAAAAATTGATAGGAGATAGTTGCCTGAGTGCGATTGTCGGCATTGGCAAGTGAGGCGGCCATTTTGGACATAAATGAAGGCGAAGAGGGTCACGACACCACAACATTGGAGTCACGTTGCAAACACGACGAGCGGACGACGAGCTGATGGCTCGGGGACGGTTCGCGGACGGTGAGCTGATGGCTCGCAGACGATGCGTGGACGACAAGCGGACGATGCGCAAACGGTGTGCGAATGAGTCACGGACAGAGCACGAACGGTGCGTGAACGGAGCGGCGACGACAACGTGAAACAAGAAGGTAACATGACTGTTTAAGAAAGAAAGTATACTTCTAGAGAAAGAATGGAGACAAGAAAGAGAAAGAGGAAAGAGAAAAGAGGGAAGGAAATAATTAGGGATTTGAAGATATTATGACAGGTTTCTCTAAATCTGTCATAATATATTTTTAACATAATTTCAATTTTGCCACCGCGCCCATCTATTATGATAGGTCCTTTGCACCTGTCATAATAAATTTTCCCTTTTCACTTATTATGATAGATCCTTTTTTACCCGTCATAATAAGTATTACTTTTATTACAAAAATACCACGGGTCAACTTATTATGATACGTGGCTTATACCTGTCATAATAAGTCGTCATAGATTCCCTTTTTTCCACTAGTGGCCACATATTAATATCTCTTGGATAATGTTTTTAAAGAACTCATTAACAATACCATGGAGGTTTAAGTCAATGACATGTAAAGTTGACCAAGATAGACGATCATCCTAATCATTTGTAAAAGGTTTTCAGTGAAGTTAGAATGTATAACATACATTTAAACTTAGAGAAATGTTTCTTCATAATCAGCGATAGAAAATTCCTCTGGTACATGATAACTCAACAACAAATAGAGGCCACAATCTTGATGAATATGAAGTAATTTTTACAAGAAAAGTTTGAGTAATTAGAAAGAGGTCTAATGCCTCAACGGGAAGCTAGTGACACTTTCAAGATTCCTTTAAGTACATTTTGTGTAACTTAGATCATAGGTAGCAATAAATTTGAAAATGCCATGCATGATCTTGGTGCTTCAATTAATGTTATGCCTTTGTCCATATTTAAATCTATTTCTCTTGGACCCTTGCAACCTACGAGTATGGTTATTGAATTAGAAAATAGAAGTTTTTCCCACCCCCCGTAGGTTTGGTTGATGATGTCTTGCTTCGTGTTGGTGAGTTAATTTTCCCTGCTGATTTTTACATTTTTGACATGGAAGAGGGATTTTAACATGATTATGAACCAATTATTTTAGGCAGACCATTTTTAAAGACTGCACAAACCAAGAATGATGTCCATTTAGGGACTCTATCTATGGATTGTGATGATAATGTTGTGTGTTTTAGTATTCTGGATTCCATGAAGCATCCATTCGAGGACCATTATGTCTTCCATGTTGATATCATTGATGATGTTGTTGATAGACATGTTTTTGACTTTCACCCTTAGCATGCAATGAAATATTCATTTGTGTCTAAATTGTTTGAATTTGTATGCATTGATTTTAATGGTGTTGAGATTGATGTTTATGATGAGTTTGATGTTGATGACGATGGATTTTATTCTTCGAGTGTTGTACCTCTCAGCCCACATTTTATAAAGTTAGATTGTGCTAACAATATTGTAAGAAGTACACTTTCATTTGACTTACAGGTTCAAGTACAGGCTATGGAATCATTTTCTTTATCCCCTCAAATTCTTACTGTTCAACAATCACCAAACATTCTAGAGTTAAAACCTCTCCCAAACAGCCTCAAGTATGTCTACCTAGAGGATGAGGAGAGACTACCTGTTATCATCTTTACCTCGTTTATTGTTAAACAAGACCAAAGGTTGTTGCAAGTGCACAAAAAGCACAAGAAAGCTATTAGGTGGACATTGGCTAACATTCCTGCTATTAGCCCATCAACGTGCATGCACGAGATATTATTGGAGGACAAAGCCAAGCCAGTGAGAAACCACAAAGGCGACTCAACCCTACATCCTTGATGTTGTAAAGAAGGAGGTGACCAAGCTTCTACAAGCTAGAATCATCTACCCTATTTCAAGCAGTCAGTGGGTCAGCCCGATCTATGTTGCGCCAAAGAGATAGGCCTCACAGTAGTCAAGAATGAGAAGGATGAGTTGATCCCAACCAGGGTGCAAAACAATTGAAGAGTTTGCATCGACTATAGGGGGCTAAATCAAGCAATGAGGAAAGACCATTTCCCTATGTCATTTATTGATCAGATGTTTAACCGCTTGACAGGTAAATTAATATTGCACCTAAGGATCAAGAAAAGACCACATTCACCCACCTCTTTAGCACTTTGCCTATAGGAGAATGCCTTTTCGCCTATGCAATGCTTAGCATATTTAGTGATTTTCTTGAAAACTACATAGAGGTGTTTGTCGCAACCGGGGTCACAATGTGACGCGAAAAATTATTTTAAATAACAGAGAAGTCATCACCATTGTTATTAAGGAAAACTATAGAAAAACCTTAAAGATTTTAGTCTTTGAAACCAAGTTTAGGTTTGGGAGTTGGTTATCTTTGGGAAAGGTATTAACACCCCACAACGTCCATCCAAAGACGGTTCCTTCTAATTAAGTGTGCAAAATTAATAAAATTTTAAAAATATTTAGTTTTCTGCAAGAATAAAACAAACAAAAAAATACAAAAATATTAAAGAAAGTATTATTGAAATTTTAGTTGGGCCCGACAAGGATTGACCTTACTCCTACGTATCTCCATTCGCAATGGAGAAACAGGGTTACGTATTTCTTTAAAAACTATTTGGAAAAAGATCTTAAACACATTTTAAATTTTTGGGAGGTGAACCCGACAAGGACTTGGCCTACGTATTTCCATTCATAATGGAAAATCAGGGAGAAAGTAGTTCTAAATTAAAAACAACTGTTTGAAAATGATGTGATTTTTAGAAGGTGAACCCGACATGGATTAACCTTGCTCCTACGTATCTCCAATCGGAATGGAGAAATCATGGATTACATAGTTCTAAATGAAAAAAACTATTTAAAAAAGATGGAAGGGTTTGTAAACTCGAATTATTTTAGAGAGGTTTTGTAAGTTGTAAAAAGTAATAATCAAGTAAGCCTAAGACCCAACAAGATAATTAAAAAATATCAAAATTAATGATTATCAAACGAGTTTGGGACTCAACATGAGAATTAAAGTTATGAAAATAATGATTATCAAGCGAGTCAGGGACTCGACATGATAATTATAGTTATGAAAAATCATGATTATCAAGCGAGTCCGAGATTCGACATGATAATTAATGTTATGAAAATAATGATTATCAAACAAGTTTGGAACTCAACATGATAATTAAATTATGAAATAATATCAATCGAGCCTAGGACTCGACATGATAATTAAAGTTATGAAAATAATGATTATCAAGCGAGTCTAGGACTCGACATGATAATTAATCTTTTAAAAATAATGATTATCAAGCGAGTTTGAGACTTGACATGATAATTAAAGTATTGAAAATAATGATTATCAAGCAAGTCTGAGAGTAAACATGATAATTAATGTTATGAAAATGTTGATTATCAAGCAAGTTTGAGACTTGACGTGATAATTAACGTTATGAAAATAATGATTATGAAGCAAGTTCGAGATTAGACATGATAATTAATGTTATGATAAAAAAATTATAAAAAGAATGATTATCAAGCAAGTCTGATACTCGACATGATAATTAATATTATGAGAATTTTTATTATCAAGCAAGTCTTAGACTCAACATGATAATTAATGTTATGAAAATAGTGATTATCAAGCGAGTTCGAGACTCGACATGATAATTAATGTCATGAAAATTATGATTATCATGTGAGTTCGAGACTCAACATGATAATTAATGTTATGAAAATAATGATTATCAAACAAGTTTGGAACTCATCATGATAATTAAAGCTGTGAAAATAATGATTGTCAAGCAAGTCCGGAACTCGACATGATAATCAATGTTAAATTTTTTATTATCAAGTGAGTTTGAGACTCAACATGATAATTAATGTCATAAAAATAATGATTATGAAGCAAGTCTGGGACTTAACATGATAGTTGATGTTATGAAAATATTTTGAAAGATTTTAATTATCAAGCAAGTCCGAGACCCAACATGATAATTAATGAGAATTTTGAAATTTTAATTATCAAGCATATTCGAGGCTCAACATGATAATTAATATTATGCGATATATCTATAAAAAAATAAATAATTGATATTTTTTGTAAAATATTATATATCTCTTTTAGAAAAGAATACCACCAAACAAAAATAAAATTTTCTCAGTTAATACCTAGACATATTTATTATTCAATAACTATCTCAAAATTCTTTATTCCAGTATTCATGTTTAGTGTGCATCTTGTGCGCTATTTTGAAATATCCAATATAATCAGCATATTATCTTAGCCAATAAAATCAACATTCACATTCCGATAAATGAAATTAAGGAAAAAGTATAAAAGATTTTGATTAATAAACTAACGTACCAAAATAAGCTTTCAAATGTAGAGATTTATATATTCATATAAGGTTTATGTTTCTTTGACACCTTTTATTTCAACACACATGTGCAACTTTCATCTAATATTAATGGCAATAAAGCCCATCCCAAATTTCGTACATTACACAACCAACCATTTTTTTAACATAACAAACCCACATTATAAGAGACAATTTCATAAAAACAATGATAGTTAGAACATGTACATATAGTGCCATGACGAGTTCAAGCTTCGGTGTAAGAGAAGGAAAAAGGAGAAAAAACAATCAATATGTTCGGTGCTATGATCTCATGATAAATATAACAAATAAATATAAAAGGAGAAAGAAAAACCTAGATTTTTTGCATACCTGTTTGAAGATTTTTTCTTTTCAAAATAAAAACAATGTTTGCAAGTGTATCTCTTTTATCTTCTCAAAGCTTTATGTTTTAGTGGCTTTGCCCCTCCAAGAAGTATTTTTCAGGTGCCTTTTTTTTGTGCTTTGTATCGAGGTGTGTGATCCCTTAGTGTGAGTTGTTCTAGAATGATCGTTAATGGAGAGTGATGAGAGTGAGATCAAAAAAGGATATTTTTGACCTTGGGAAGAAGATGACAGTGGATAAAGGAGAAATGTTGTTATGTGTTGTGTGAAAACCTCTCTTTAATGAAGCAGAGAAAGAAAAAAAGAACTCGAGGAACGAGCATGAGAGACTATGAGATCTTGAGACCCTTTTATTTTTTTTAGCATTGTCTAAGATATTAACTGTGTGTGGAGGTTGAGAGAAACATGGAGATAATCCATATCAATAGGATGTAGTTGAGTAACGATAACATATATCAAATTATTTAAATAAACAACTTTTCTTACTTTTCCTAATTTTATTTTTATTTCTTTCTTTAGTAGAAACTATATATATCTTTTTATTTCTTATTTTTATTATTTTTTTATATACTTATTAGCCTAATATATTTGTTAAAAACAACATTTTTATAGTTTTTTTTTACTGTTATCTTTTTTTCATTTTTTTAAAAATTCAAATTTACTTTATAAAAGTATTTGAATTATTTAAAAACAATTTTTCTATTTTTAATTTATTATTATTATCTTTTATTATAAAAAACTCTCTTGTTTTTAATTCTTATTCTTAATCTTAAAAGATGTTTTTATGTTTTTTGATGTTTATCTTTTAAAAATTTATTTTCACTATAAAAATATTTTTCTTATCTTTTTCTATTTTTTTTTTTACTTTTCTATTATTTTTTTAAGTTTAGTTTGGGGCACATAATTTCCAGCAAGGGCATAGAAGTAGACCCATCCAAGATATCTCTTATTTCACAATTTCCTTACCCCTCTTGTATGAGAGAAGTTAGTTCTTTTCTTGGCCATGCAGGATTGTTAAAGCGTTTTATCTAGGACTTTAGCAAGAAGACCCTTCCATTGTCCAAACAACTGCAAAAAGGTGTTGATTTCATCTTTGATGAAGGATGCAAAAAGGCTTTTGATTGCCTTAAGATGGCCTTGACCACCAATCCTATCATTTAGTCGCCAGATTGGACTGTAACATCCCGTTAGGATATTACGGGTTTAATTAAAATAAAATGGATAAAACAAAATTACATCGCAATTATTAATACTTCATTCTTCATTTTCTATAAAGCGCGGGATGTAACATCCCTAAGGAATATTACTTAAAAATAAATAATCAAAGAAATAAATTATATCAAAAGTCGTCTCAATAATAATCCCAACGCGGGAAAATTTAATTTTTATGAAAACACACGCCAAAACTTTTAACTTAAACCATAAAGTGTTACAAGTCCTCAAAATTCGTGTTCATAATTAAAAGCATAATAAAATACATATGAGGAAAACCATAGCTCTAGCCCCCAAAGCTAGCCCCCACTCCGTCGCCTGGACATCCTCAGCATCACCTGTATCAACATCTGCTCCCGTGTAACGAATCACACGATCATCGCCATACACAAACAAAAAGGGTGAGCTGAGAAAAATAAAATAACAGATATATAATACACAGATATATCATACACCCATCTTATTCATTCTACATAGTTCATGGCCAAGACCTTAACCTCAAGACTTTTCAGCCTTCAAATCTCACAAATGGTTAGCCTTGGACTCGGGAATATGATGCTCACACGAACCTGCCCGCTCGTGGTCCTGCCTCTACGAACCTCCCTGCTCGTAGTCCTGCTCTACGAACCTCCCCGCTCGTAGTCCTGCTCTACGGACCTGCCCGCCCGTAGTCCAACACATGTGATCCACCAGCCCCGTACCTCCCCATACGTGGCATCTCTCAACGTGAGCATGGAACATACGAACCTACCTCGCTCGTATTCCCACGTGAGAGTAACTGGATATGAACCTCCCCGTTCATATCATCACATGTTAAACACCATCCATGAACCTACCCGCTCATTGCACAGTATCTCCCGATCCAAGTGTAGCATCATTGTCAATTAAAATCAACGCACACAAGTCATAACCTGCAGCGAAATCGCCTGGCGCAGTACCCAGCGTCGCTAGGCGGCACAGGCCCAGATCGCCTGGCGGTACCTGCCTACCGCCAGGTGCCAGCGCCCTTCCAGTGCCACTGTATTTCAACCACCGCCTGGCGGGCATACCCTTGCCGCCAGGCGCCACGCGATGCAGATCTCCTCCCTGCTGTTCCCATCGCCTGGCGCACTTACTCGAGCCGCCAAGCGCTATGTCAGTAGCGAAAAGCTGCTGGTTTGGGCACTCCATACCATCTGATTTATACCCCAAACTTTCTAAGTTATCGATGCACCCTCTCTTAATGGTAGTCAAATCCAATTATAACAGTACAACGGTTCAATTACTTACAATCTATACCCACCAAATTCCCCCATTTCTCGTGAGGTATGATTATCAATATCCTTACCAATCCTTTAAGACATAAGTGGCTCATACACTGTTCACTAGCTACTAGTTTATCATCATCACACACATCATTAATATATACTATTTCACATTCTTTAACACTATTTTTCTTACCAATTAAACATTCTTATCTCAAGGCATCCAGGTTCTCAACATTTCCTAGTTCATATCCTACACATTTACACCTCATACTTAAGAGTTAACATTCCAGCCTAGTATCCTTAGTATAACTCAATATTTTCATTCTCCTATTGTCTCTACTACAAGGACATTAAGTACCTGTGTCTCTTCCATTTTCCTCGACCTAAACTTCTGTTCCAACTCACTCCCAACCTTTTCCCTTGCGACCAACCAAAACCAACACAACATATTGTGCCACTATCCTCGTCATCGCCTGGCGGCAAGCTGAGTACCGCTAGGCAGTACACCAGAACCCAGAAAAATCCCAGGCTATTATACCCACGACCCACTCAAGACGTCCAAGACTCAATTCAGTTATCAAATTCAATACTAGGTAATATATCACCCATGGTTTACTAACCCAATTTCCGTTGACAATATATCCTCTAATTCGTACTAACTATGAACCATAGCAATTCAATTTGGATTCTACCCCCTTCCAACACCCCAACTCTAACCATGCTAATTCTGAAAAATATTTCCAAAGAACCAACAGACCCCAATTCTCACAATTTCGTACTATTAACACATAGCATCAATACAAGATCACAATCAAATGTTTCACTGACCCCTACGCACAGAACAAATCAAAGGAAATTTGCGAACAACGTCGCGCCGCCTAGCAGAAATTCATCGTCACCAGGCGGTTCATACCAAAACAAGAACAATGCTTACCACTGTTGTGCCGCCTGGCGATAGGGATTGAGCCGCCAGGCGGTTTTTGGGAAAAACCCAGAAATCTCAATCAAACAGTACTGAAAATGGATGAAAAGCTTACAATTCCAATCAAACAACATACAATATGGTTTTCACGACTAAAAACACGCAAAGACAACTCCCCTTACCTCGAATTCCTTGTTACACACATATTTGAGGTGTCTTCAAATCCAAAACACCCTTATTCTTAGCTTACACTCCCGTACTGGTTTCCCACTCCAATTCTTCTCTGCAATTTGTGTTAGTACGCCCAAAATTCGTGGTTCAGTACTCACCCCACTGTTTCAGGCCTCTAATCCCCGTGATTATCCTCTCTCTCTCCAAATTAGTCCACTCTTAATTTCTCTTTACCCTTTAAAACGAAAATTAAAGATAAAAATTGTTTTAATGCCTATTCAATACCCCTCACCGTATATTTTCCAGTACTCACGACTGCCTCCTTGGCTACTAGGTTTTTCCAAACCTTTTCACATTCATGCCAAAGAAAATTTAGAAAAAGAAAGCAATTTTGTTAATCCTATCACAAGACAAGTGCACAACCAATTCATGTTTTATTAATCTTATCAAACCTAAGGTTAAGTGATCTCATCATACACACAAATATATGGCGTAAAAATTTATAATTTAAATAATATAAAATGGCATACATAGGACTCGAACCCAAGTCTTCTCACACAAACCAAAGTACTCTCAACCACATGAGCTAGCACTTTGCCACGTCATAGTTCCACACATTAATTGCTTTAAATGTTTCTATTACCCGCCATAGTTAAATAATTATTTAAATAACTATTTATTTTTTCTCGGGTCTTCCACGGGAAATTTAAAACTTTATTAAAAACTAAGAATAGTCCAATATTCCATAATTTATAAAACGCAAAATAAAATAAATATCCATAGTGTTTACAATTTATTTTTCAAAACACAAATCATAAAAACTCCCAAGCTAGCCCACGCTCTGAGCTTAAGCCTCACCAACTCCACCTACAATATCATCTGCTCACGTGTACTGCGTACACGATCATCGCCAAACACAAGCAGATAGGGTGAGCTAAAAAGATAACACATAAATATATATCAATCATATATATATATATATATATATATATATATATATATATATATATATATATATATATATATAATAAAACACAACAAGAAATTTCCTCCATTCATTTCCCATGGCCACAACCATGTTGATATCAGCTTGCTTCAGGGAAGACTCATAATTTCCTTCCACATGGCCACAACCATGTTAATTGTGTTCTACATCCTCTAACGAGTACCTCAAGATGTTTTGCTGCCACACCTATCAGCCACAACCGATAGAGCACGTGCGGGAAACCATGCTACGGATCACACACGGTAACGCCAAGTAGAGTTCCCAAATACGAACATAGTCCGTAACGTCCCAAGACTACCAAACTCGTCAGTCAACTACTGAGGAGGGCAATCTATCTGGACCCATTCGTACTGGTCACAACCAGCACACTCAAACCGGCAACACTCGCCAACCCGAGCCATAACTCAAGAGTTCCTCGTGTTCATCCGCTATCCTGAGCCACAACTCAAGGGATGTAATTCTGGGCCACATCCAACACATCCAGTCTGACACAGTAGTAACACTTGCTTTGAACACCCAAAAGCACCATAGGTCACTTAGGCTAAAAGCCTTTGTCCGAACAATCTAGCCAATCTCGCTTAAGCTAGGCCCACTAGCCTGAGCGAGCCTTTAGTACAGCTGCAACCCACGAAGTCTCGCCTAAGCGAGAAAGAGCTCCTTTTCTCAAAACCCTCCTCTTCTCTCAAAATTTGCATTTTCAAGGCCTTAATGCTAGGTTGAGAATATGGTTTAATGAGGCTTGTTATTACCATTCAAGAGCCATTATGGTTATTTTTACAGTCCCCCCGCCTTAATGCTAGGTTGAGAATATGGTTTAATGAGGCTTGTTATTACCATTCAAGAGCCATTATGGTTATTTTTACAGTCCCCCCTGACTGCCCTTCTACTAGGGTTTTTCTCTACCCCTTCACATTCACGTCATCACTAAGCTAGGGTTTTTCTCTACCCCTTCACATTCACGTCATCACTAATTTTTAGCAAAAAGGAAGTCAAATTTGAGTTCACCAAGATTCGAACCTATACCATGATTATTATCAAGTCAATGCACAACTACTCAACCAATTTATCTTTCGTTATAATCCACATAAGTATAAGGTTACATTATTATTTCCCATGCTTATATATATAATATTAAAATTAATAATAAAACAACAACACATTATTTGCATACACAGGACTTGAACCCAAGTCCTCTCACATAATAAAGTATTCTTAACCACTTGAGCTAGTACTTTTCCACATCACATCAAACAATATTTAATGCCATAAAGGCTTCCACTACCCGCATTTACTAATTAATTAATTATTTAATTAATTAAATTTCACTGGTCTTACATTCCCCACACCTTAAAAGTTTTCGTCCTCGAAAATAGAACTTACCCACAAACAGGTGAGGATAAGACTTCCTCATGAGATCCTCCATCTCCTAAGTCATCTCTTGGGTTGCCTCGTCCCAGAGAACCTTCATAGTTCGAATCTCCTTCCCTCTGAGTTGTTTGACTTGAGAATCCAGAATTCTCACCAGTCCAACTCCCATAGTCAGATCCTCGCGCACCTGAACTTCATCCTGCTCCAGCACATGAGTAGGATCTGCCACGTACTTCCTGAGATGTGATACATGGAAGACGTTGTGCAGATTTGCCAAGTGAGGTGGCAAAGCAATCTCGTATGCCACTAGTCTGAATCGCCTCGTAATCTGATACGGATCGATGAATCGAGGGGTCAACTTTCTCGACTTCAGTGCTCTTCCAATACCTACCGTAGGTGTAACCTTGAGAAACACATGGTCACCTGCCTCAAACTTAAGCGGCCTCCTTCTCTTATCTGCATAGGATTTCTGCCGACTTTGAGTTGCACACATCCGATCCTGTATCACCCTTACTTTCACAGTAGTCTGCTGTAAGAACTCTGGCCCAAGCACCACAAACTCTCCATCCTGCTGCCAACACAAGGGTGTCCAACATTTCCTGCCATACAGTGCCTCGTATGGTGCCATCCCAATACTGGAATGGTAGTTGTTATTATAAGTGAACTCCACTAGTGGCAGCATATCACTCCACGTCCCGAGGTGATCCAATACACATGTTCTAAGTAAGTCCTCCAGAGACTGTATAGTTTTCTCAGACTGCCCATCAGTTTGAGGATGGTATGCCGAGCTTATTCTCAGTTGAGTGCCCAAGGCATTTTGTAGTGACTGCCAAAATCTTGAGGTGAATCTTGGATCTTTATCTGACACAATACTCGTTGGCACCCCATGAAGTCTGACAATCTCTTTGATATATAACATTGCTAGCTTATCCAGAGACATCTTCTGATTAATTGGCAAGAATTGAGCAAATTTCGTCAATCTATCTACAATAACCCAGATTGAGTCATGTCCCCTCACAGACCTCGGCAGGTGTGTAACGAAGTCCATGGAAATGTTGTCCCATTTCCATTGAGGAAAATCCAAAGGCTCTAGTGTACCACCTGGCCTCTGATGCTCAATCTTCACTTTTTGACACACTAAGCAAGATGCTACATAATCTGCCACATCAGTTTTCATACCAGTTCACCAGAAAGTCGCCTTCAGGTCTTTATACATCTTAGTCATACCTGGATGTATGCTAAGACGACTCTTATGCCCTTCATCCAAGAGCATCTTCCTCAATACCCGACTCTTGGGTACACACACGCTCTCTCTAAAGCGCAGGATGTCGTCCTTTTTGTTTAATCATGAGGTTGTGGTGTTGTTTGATTCAGGAGCCACCCATTTATTCGTGTCTAATGAATGCGTGAGGAGGCTCGGGTTTGTGATGCAGGAGTTGGGGTGCGAGCTGATAGTTGCGACACCAGCTTCTGGTGAGGTGTCCACCACTTCTATGTGTGTGGGATGCTCTATGGATGTGGCAGGCCGTAAGTTCAAGGTGAATCTCATCTGCTTGCTAATGGAAGGGTTGGACATGATTCTGAGTATGGATTGGTTGGCCAGTAACCACATTGTGATCGACTGCGGACAACGCAGAGTGGTATTTCCAGATGCAGAGGGGTTGGAATTGATATCATCGAATCAGGCTCTGATACTAAATGTAACATCCCGTCAGGATATTACGGGTTTAATTAAAATAAAATGGATAAAACAAAATTGCATCGCAATTATTAATACTTCATTTCCCATAAAGCGCGAGTCTTACATGGACAACATCATTTGAGCTCATGTGCGATGCATTAAATTATGCCTTGGGAGTTGTCTTAGGTCAGAATATTGATAAAAAGCCCATAGTCATCTACTATGCCTCTAAGACGTTAGATGTTGCCTAAGCGAACTACACCACGATAGAGAAAGAACTTCTCGCAATTGTTTTTGCCCTTGAGAAGTTCATATCATATTTGTTTGGTTCTCTTATTATTGTGTTTACTGACCATGTAGCTCTAAAGTTCTTGTTGAAGAAGGCAGAGTCGAAGCCTCAACTAATTAGATTGATGCTCTAGCGCTAAGAATCTAGTTATAGACAACTTGAACAGGATAGAGAGGTTTGTTGATGATGCTTCAACAAATTGGGATGACTTTCCCGAAGAAATTTTGTTTACCCTCTTTACATCTTTACCATCACCATGATTAGCAAATATTGTCAATTATCTTTTAGTTTCTATTTTTCCTCCCTTGTCATCCACATCTCAATGTGATATACTTAAGAGCGATACTAAGTATTATATTTCGGATGACTCGTATCTATGGAACTTGTGTAGTGACCAGGTAGTAGGAGAGGCATTCTGGACCATGAGATTGACTCGGCTTACATTTTTGTCATTTATTTGCACCTGGTGGTCATCTTGGTACACAAAAGACAACTCATAAGGTGCTATATTATGGATTTTACTGGCCCACCATCTTCAAGGATGCTTGAATGATTTGTAGCACATATAAGCAATGCCAAAGCAGGAATAGCCTTTTCTTGGAGACAATAGATGCCTCAACAACCCATGTTGTTTTATGAGGTCTTTGATATCTTGGGCATAGATTTCATGGGTCATTTCCCTATCTCCTTTGGTTTTACTTACATCTTACTTTTTGTTAATTATGTTTCAAAATGGGTGCAAGCTAGAGCCACCAGAACTAACGATGCTCAGGTTGTTGTACACTTTGTTAGGTCTCACATATTTTGTAGGTTTGAAATTCCTAGAGCTATCATTAGTGATAAGGGCACTCATTTCTACAATAGATCCATGAGGGCTTTGCTTTGAAAGTATAGGGTTATGCACAAGATTTCTACATAATATCACCCTCAAACTAACGGGAAAACTAAGATCTCAAATAGGGAGATTAAGCGGATCTTAGAAAAGATTGTATAGTCCAACTGGAAGGATTGGAGCAACAGACTTAAGGACCCTCTTTGGGTTCACAGGACTGCTTACAAGGCACCTATAGGGATGTACCCCTATCGGGGTATTTTTCGTAATCCATGTCACCTACAGGTGAAAATAGAGCATCGATCATATTTGGTTGTGAAATCATGCAACTTCTCACTTGAGCAAGTTGGTGAGAAAAGGAAGTTGAAGTTGAATGAATTGGATGAGATCCATCTAGAAGTATATGAGAACTCTATGTTCTACGCAAAGGAGATCAAGAGATTCCATGATAGCTCTACAACTAGGAATGACTTTGTTGTTGGTCAGCAAGTGCTATTTTATAACTCCATATTGGTCTCATAGGTGGTAAGTTGCAGTCAAAGTGAATTTGTCCTTTTGTCGTAACTAATGTTTCTCCTTATGGTGCAGTTGAGATCGAAAGTCAATCCACCTATAAGAGCTTCAAAGTGAATGCATCGTTTAAAGCCATTCCTCAACAACCCCGCTTTGTGGATATTATTGTGAATGGGCGTCGTTTAAAGCCATTCCCTACTTGACCCAAGTTCTCTTTCACCATGATTTAGGGACTTTTCTCTTTCTCCTTCCTTACTTTTATTGCACTTGTCCAATTCTATCTTCTGAGATTTGATTGCTTGATCTTATATTTGAGCCACATTGGGACAATATGTAGTTTAAGTGTGAGGGGGGGAAGTCTGCTTTTGTAGTGTATTTTTTGTTTCTTCTTGAGTTTTGTTAAGTCCTTGCTTTTTCTTTCAATTCTTGTGTTTTACGTAAAATTAAAAAAAAAATGTTGTATATCCTGTTTTGGACGCTTACTTCATTGTTGGAGAATGAATTGTTTGTTGCTTTGTAGACTAATATCCTTGCTTTTTCTTTACATGACAGATTGTTTTTTAGTTATCTTACTTTGTGTGAAGTATTGAGCCACTCTCTGTTCTTTCTTGTGTAATATATGCCTCTTGAATGCTTGCATAGTAGCCTTGGCTTGACTCTTCCTGATGCTTTTTGATTCACATGCATTTTTTTATATGATTTAGGAAATTTTGTTCCGATGAGCCTATAACCAGATGAGCCTACCTTGAACTACTTCTTTTTTTATAGCCCATTTGAGCATGTCTATCCTTTTTCATTATTTTATAGTTCATTATAAGCCCTTAACTTGAAAAACCATGATTCATCCTACCATAGGAAATTTTGGAGCTTTGGAATTTTTTTGAGAGTGGGTGCTAAATTAAGTGTGGTTGCACATAGTAAGTGTGGTTGTGGGCATACCTGTTCTTAAATTGCTCATTTGTACATTCTATGAGGGACTTCAAAATTGTTGTTTCTTTACTCAAAAGTAAAAGAAATGAGAAAAAAAAGAAAAGAAAAGAAAAGAAAATAAATTTTGGTTTGAGCATTATGTGAAAATTGAATTTGGAAGTGTTGGAGTTTGGAATTGCTTTCATGCTTGATTTTGACTTATTCCCCCATTGCATATCTTTCAAAAAGCCAATACATTGAATTAGCAAGCCATGGAATTGAAATTACAAAGCAAAGGTAAACGAAAATACATCACCGTGATGAAGAAAACGAATTGAAACAATATGAAAGTGCAGAAAAAATGGAAACCCTAGACTCAAATGTGTGGTAGAAGAAGAAAATGCAAAAACTCCAAGAATGAGTGCTCTCTAAAACGTAAAATATGCAGAATGAGGAAGAGTGACTGTCTTCAATGGCTACTCAAGGGTCTCCAAAAACATTCCAAATTAAGACCAAACGTGAAAATGAGGGTTCTACCCCCTAAAAGCCTAAACCCCAACATGGTCACATTAATTTTGCCACTCACTATTAGAAAAATGCCACTACTAGCCTCACAATTACAAAATTGCCACTATGGGCCCAAAATGTTGGCCCAATGACGTGGACAAGTGAATTGACATGGCGTATACGTGGCAATGATGTGGGAACTCTCTCTTCATCTTAAGATTAGTGTCCAAGCTCCAAACTACTTAACACAAAATACCTAAATCTAATTACAAACGAAAATTAGATGAAATAATCCAAAATTAATCAAAATTCAGAATAATGGTCCAATAAAGCCCAATAGATGAAAAAGCACTAAGGACAACATAGACAAAACTAAGACAGACATGAAAGAGGCACAAACAAATAGACACGAAACAAGAAAATGGAAACACATCCAACACAGAAGGAGTCAAAGCTACAAGATATCCATGAACATCATCCAAGCAATTAAAAACATGTCAAGTACTCACTAAGCTCAAAAAGTGAATTGAAAGCAACATAACCTCACAAAATATGCATTGTATCACTCAAACATCTAGGCTATTGTTTACTCTCAAAGCATCCCTGAAAAACAAGCATCAAATAGACTTGGGAAGCCTCTAAAATCAACAAAAGCAAAACACATGCAGATCAAGATTAGAAGGACTTTTCAAGGTTGTAATGGGTTGAAGATAAGTTGTCGAATATATGGATAAGTAGCTATTAAGCTTTGAGTACTTCTAATACAAACCTCCCCGTCCTTATTAATCACACGTTTCCAACTTCATTACGAATGTCCCTGCTTGTAATCCATGCAAGCATATCCCAAACCAAGAACCATTACCACTAAGCATGCAAAACTCAATACAAACACCTATTGCCACTGCACTGTCATTTGGCGTAGCCTAAGCGCCGCCAGGTGAAGCAGTTTTGTAGACCGCCTGGCAGTCCCAACACACCTCCAAGAGCCATGCACTCTGGGGCCTCCCTGGTCCTTCCTCTTGCCTGGCAGTCTTCCCTATGTTGCCAAGTGTTACATCAGTAGCGTACAACCACTGGTTTTTGCACAAGTTCAGATTTTCTCCCACTAGCGAGCATTCCTGAAATCCTCCAAAATCATGACCTATTCATCCATTCACACAAAATATAAATTACAACATGCTTCCAGATACATACATGTTCAATTAAATTTAGACGAACACATAATCACAACATTCTTAATCTGAACATCATGGTTTCAACTCATCCCTAAGCCCTAAGATTAACCCTGATTCTTGTTCATGCAACAATTCACTCAACATATTATTTCACAAGAGCTTTCCAATATTTTATATTAATACCATATACATAATTCCAAATAAAACCCCAAAAAGCCCAAAATATCATAGAATCCACAAAATCGCAAAAAACCAACCAATGTTGTTAATGTCGCGTGTTGGGCCTTCATTGCGGCCAGACAATTTTTGGAAAAAAACCCAGAAATTAAGTTCGAACAACTTGTGTCATTTGGCAGACCTTCATTGTCGCCAAGCTATTTCTGGGAAAAATACGAGAAATGCTAAAATCAGTGTCATTGTAAGGAGGAAGAACGCACTCAAGCTTTAACACATCACAAAATACATCACAAACGAATTTAAACATAGAATTAAAGCTCCATTGACTCCGTAATTACCAAAAAATTCATCGGTAAATCTTAATATGCTTGGGTGTATGCATTTATGATGCAAAGCTTCCATAGAAATCCTATATATTTTCATTTTTTTTTCTTTCTATAATTCTTATTACTTTTAAGCTACAGAAACTAAGTTTTGGACAATATGAAACCAGACTACGGGGGCTAGTATGAAACTGGGCTTGGGCCAAACAAAACTGGACATAGGTTAAACAAAACTAGGCTTGGGGGCCAGACTAAATTGGGCTTGGGCCAGACAAAAACTGGGCTTAAGCTAGACAAAACTGGGCTTAGGCTAGACTAAATTGGGCTTAGGCAAGACAAAACTGGGCTTAGGCCAGACAAAACTAGGCTTGGGGGGCAAACTAAATTGGGCTTGGGCCAGACTAAACTGGCTTTGGGCCAGACTAAACTAGGCTTGGGCCAGACTAAATTGGGCTTGGGCCAGACTAAACTGGGCTTGGGCCAGACTAAACTGGGCTTGGGCCACACTAAATTGGGCTTTGGGCCAGACTAAACTGGGCTTTGGCCATACTAAACTCGGCTTGGACCAGACTAAACTAGGCTTAGGCTAGACTAAACTAGGCTCTGGCCAGACTAAACTAGGCTTAGGCCAGACATAACTAGGCTTGGGGGCCAGACTAAACTGGGCTTTGGGCCAAACTAAACTGGGCTTTGGCCATACTAAACTAGGCTTGGACCAGACTAAACTAGGCTTAGGCTAGACTAAACTGGGCTTTGGCCAGACTAAACTAGGCTTAGGCCAGACATAACTAGGCTTGGGGGCCAGACTAAACTAGGCTTTGGGCCAGACTAAACTAGGCTTAAAATATGAAAATTTGTCAATGAAATCCATCGGTAATTCAAATTTACCGACTAAAACATATTCCTCGGTAAAATTTCGTATGTAATTCCATTATTTTTTGTAGTGTGTTTATGTTCTTGTAGGCATTATCATACAATCCAACCATTACAAACGCCTTGCAATAATGACACTTATCTAAGTGTTTTGCAAATGAAGGAATGGTCATTGATTTCCATTTTTTTATATCAAATGACCATTTCTGATGGAATGGTCATTGATCTCTTTTTGTTAATATCAAGGCCCTCTCCAATGGAATTATCATTGATTTCTATATATTTATATCAATGGCCCTCTCCGATGGAATGGTCATTGATCTCTTTATGTTAATATCAAGGCCATCTCTGATGGAATCGTTATTGAATTTCTTATCTTCATGGAATTGGTGTATTTGTTTAAATTAATTGTTTTTGTTTTTCATTGCTTCTTTATTTTCTTTTTAGAACCTGCACGAAATTAGTGTTTATGTCTTTTCTTATCTTTTACTCTCATAATATGAAAATGTAAAATCTTCATATTATCTAGTAAAATATGAAAAAAGAGTGGCAATTGTCAATACTCAATTTCTTCAAGGTGAATAAAAATGTTTTTAAAAAACAACCAAAAATAAGTGTTAATTAAAAAGAATAAAAATAAATTGTCTTAAAAAAATTAATTATAATAAAAAGGGATTAAAAAATGTTTCTTTAATTTATGTTTAGTTTATGTTTTTTTTAAGTTAAGTAAAATAAGGTTTTTATTTTTTAGATTAAAAAAATTATTAATTATTAATTATTTTTCATTTTGTTTAATTAAAATAAAAAATCATAAATTCAAAATTCAAAATTCAAAATTTAAAAATTTTAAAAATTATTTTATTATTAATCACTTTTCGTTTTTTTATTAATTAAATTTAAAATTTAAAAATTAGAAATTAAAAAAAAAATACAGAAACAGTTTTTGAAAGAACGGTTCCTCATTGGTCTAAACTTCCTCCAATTATTCGTTTCAACTTCTTCCAACTGCTGCTCAAGCCATCTTTTAATTCACATTAGAATTCATTCAGATCACGGATTCATTCTTACAGGACAAAACATTCTCCATTAAGTTAAAAATAGAGGAAGAAGAGAATAGAAATTATAGAGGAAGGGACTAGTTTAGGCATGTAGACGGTTGCTGTGGGCGAGAAACAGATAGGGAAGATGGCGATGTAAGAGACATTAGTAGTTGGCGGCGATCTCTTTGATGGAATGGCGGCAATCTCTTTGACGGAATGGCAGCGCGGTAGTGGTCTTGGTGGCCCGAAGAACACGCGAGTAGAGGAGACGGTGTGGTGGTGTTTCGCACGGTTATAAGTGGTGTAGTGGTGAGCAGTACCGATACCGACGTTGACAAACCTCCGAGAGTGGTCGCCTTTACCGTTGGTGGCTTTGCCGCGAGCATGGTTGCATTTTGAACAAGATTGGTGGACGCACATGATGGTGTGGTGGCATAGATGGTTGTCGGTGTCGTCATGAGTAGTGTCGCCGACGGCCCTGTACGAAATGGGCAACATTAGTGTTTTCGTGTGTGGTGGTGTGCTGTGAACGTTGAAACTAAGTTTGGAGGCTTTGGAATGTTGTGTTTTGAAGAAGATGGAGATAATTGGGATAGGGCTTTTCTACTGGACAATATCACTTCGTGCACCTCGATAATTTAATTTCCATACCTCTACGGCTTCATAATTGGGCCTTTTGTTTTGTTTTGTTTGCTTTACTTCATGCACTCCCCAAAGTAATAACTCCACACCCCGTGCATTTAGTTTTATTTTACCTTATGTACCTTCATTTTCACTAAACACACACCCCATTCTTTTAATTTCCTTATTTTAGGCTAGGATGCGTTTACCTTGTGCACCACGTGTTTCTCTATATGCACCCCATTCCCATGTGTATAATTTTTCTCATTGCACTCACATACTCACTTATGCACTCTCATTTTCTTTTTCCAATTTTACCATTTTTTAATTAAATCTAACATTTCAATCATATAATTTTCTCAAAATATTTTTAAATTGAAATAAAAACTAAAATAATTTCCAAAAACGATAAAAATAAGAATAAATAAAAAGTTTAAATTATTTTCTGTATTTTTTATTTTAGTGTCTAATCGACTGTTCGCGTTGTACGACATTTCTTTTCAATATATAAAAATTATAAAAATAGTTTTGGTGTTTAATCGATTGTTCATGTCGCACGACACTTCTTTTTTAAAATACAAAATTATAAAAATATTTTTGGTGTCTAATCGACCGCTCGCGTCGCACGTCACTCCTTTTCAAAAAATAAAAAATCAAAGAAATGTTTTGGTGTCTAATTGACCGCTCGCGTCACACTACACTCTTTCAAAAAGGTTAAAAGACCACTTTAAAAATTAAATAATTTAATTTAATTTTTTTTATCAAGAACTACATGATCCTTGATTCTCCATTGTGAATGGAGATACGTAGGAGTAGGGCAAGTCCTTGTCAAGTTCACTTCCAAAAAATTAAAAGGTTTTTCAAATAATTTTTTAAATAGTTTTATGAAGAACTATGTAGCCCTGATTTCTCATTTTAATGAGAATACGTAAGACCAAGGTTAATCCTTGTTGGTTTCTTTTCACTAAAAAAAAATATATTTGTTCAATGTATTTTCTTATTTATGGGAAAAATAAATATTTAAAATAAACACATCTCTTTTGCAAATTTAATTAAAGGTACCGCCTTTGGACGAGCACTATAGAGTGCTAATACCTTCCCTATGCGTAACCGAATCCTGGATCCTAAATTTGGTTTTCGCAGACTTTATTTTATTTTTATGGTTTTCCATAGTTTTCTAAAATAAACTATGGTGGCGACTTGAAATATTTTTTTCAAATTAATTTATTTTTAAGTTCGTCGTCCCGTTGCGATTTAGGTTGGGACACTACATATATTATATCACGGTTCCACCCATTTTCTTCAATTTCCACCTAATCCCAAGCAACATAACAGTTTCCATTGACGCGATAATTACACCTTATATTCAACTTAAAAAAATTCAACATAGAATCTCCAAGACCTAAATTATATTATGCAACCTCAACAAGCAAGACTCTAATTTAATTACGCCTCCACTCTATTGTCTTTGTACTCCAATTCCTCCAAAACCAGATTTAGAGTTAAATCCCTACATGGCTTTACATCATGCATTACTTACCATTTTAACACCCCACCCAATGTCTCACAACTCTATTTTTCCTACCCAAAATTGATCCAACAGAAGTTCCCAAACCTGCACTACTTATCAAAAAACATTGTGCAATATCTATCGCTTTGGCGCTTGGCGGCAAAAATGGTGCGACCAAGTGGTTCATGCAGTTCTGGGAAAACCCCAGAATTCCCCTTGTACAAGTGAACCCTAAAAATCTCAAACTTCTAATTTCTGTCAATTTTCAACTCAAGACGCTTCAGTCACGTGCTTAAGTTCAAAGTTAATTCATTAAGCTTCCAACACACAAAATTCTATTGCCCTTTCAGACACAATTAGATCCTAAGCCTAAACCCCCAAATTCTATTCTCCAAAAACTTATCAAAGTCCAGGTAAAATACGCACAACATGCAAACATACTTCTCATACCATTCACACTTCAAGTAATTAAACTCAAAACGCAATGAACAACTCCCTTAACCTAGATTCCTTGCTTCCAATTGCAAAACTTATTATCCTTGGTGATAGCAAAAGTCCCACTTCTTGACTCCTTCTACTTTTCCCACGTCAATAGGCTTCCAATTTCCCTCTTAGCTCTATTTTTCAGTGCAATTTACTAGTGTCTATCAAAAGGGTACTTTCTTACCTTAATTCCACTCCTATTTTCACTTTCCAGCCCTTATTTTAATTCCCTTAATTAACAAAATTAAATTACATTAAGGCTAGGTTTAATGATCATTCAATTGCCATTACCATGTGGTTTCCTAGCCCCTTCATCTACTGCTCAAGACAGCTAAGGTTTTTCTGATCCCTCTCATTCATGCTAAAAATAATTTAGAAAACATGAATCTATTTAGCGTAAGTCAAGTATGACTATATTATCACTCGTCATGATCAAGCATATTATCAAAATAATAAACAATTAAAATAACACACAAATGACATACACATGACTCAAACCCAAATCCCCACATAATAACATAGTACTCTCAACCATGTGAGCTAGTATTATTCTACATTGTAAAGTCTGGCATTAAATGCCATAAAGATTCTTACTACCCGCATTTATTAAATAATTATTTAATTTAATTATTTAAATTTTTTGGGTCTTACAGCTGGGGTTTCTAGGTTCTCCACATCTTAGAAAAAAATAAAAAACGTGAAAAAAAAACTATCTCACGCTAAACAATGTTTAAACCCTCAACTACATAATTACCAAGCATATGCATAACCAACAAGCCATTACATGTTTCATGTTATTTTATGCACATAAACAAATACAAGGACACATCACATGTTCATGCATAATTGCAAAATAAAATAATAATTAAATATCCATCATGTATACTTTAAGCCTTTCGTCTTCTGCAAGTTTGAAACTTCCTAATGAAAAATAGCCATGTGTCACTAGTAGTAGATGAAAAGGCATTTCAGGACAAAACACTACAAAATAATATTGATTCATAAAAATCCCTTATTAATTAGGTATCTAGTGTCGATCTTGTCCTCAATAGCCAATAATGTGTCAAAATATACAATTGATATTATGCTCGAAAAAATATATAGCCAGTAATGTGTTAAGAATACATAGTTGATCTTGTACTCGGAAAAATAGCCAATATGTGTGAAGAATATGTTCCTGCAGAGAACAAATAAGAAGTCAGGCACAAGCGTCACCTTACCATGTAGTCCGCTATCTCCTCAGTTGGCCTCTTCCCGTTCGATACATGTCTGCTTGAACCCAGGAGGGGTTACCTGCAGAAGAATCTCCGAAGCTCAAGTAAGTCAAAGCTCTCAAAGAGTCAAATCAGTGATTAATGAATGCGTACCTTTAAATGATGGGGTCCACGTGTATTTATAGAACATTAATGACGTTTGACCATTGCATGGGCTGGGTTTTGACTTGGGCCCCAGCTTGGGCCATGAGTGGGCCTGG